>Ga0181533_1000822_pt1 | contig 41806 bp, 34 predicted proteins | sample PEATcosm2014_Bin_45_FD_119772 | JGI IMG/M metagenome (GOLD analysis project Ga0181533, IMG submission 119772) | Peatland microbial communities from MTU Mesocosm Facility, Houghton, MI, USA - PEATcosm2014_Bin11_60_metaG | ecosystem: Environmental > Terrestrial > Soil > Wetlands > Peat | place...
CCCTGAGTCGGCTCGCAGCTCCGCCGGCCCGTGCTTGAACAAGAAAATGCTTGACACCGATCCTCAGATGTCTTCAGGGCTCAGAGGTTGATGGGGGTTCCGTTGACCCAGGCCGTTGAAGGTGTGAAAAAATTATGAAACAAACCTCTCACCACGGAGACACTGAGGCACCGAGAACTGAAAAGAAAGAGCCTTTCCTCTGTGCCTCCGTGTCTCTGTGGTGAAGGTTAGTCTGGGGGATTAGGTAGATCGCCCTTTCAGGGCTCGGGGTTGATGGGGGTTCCGTTGACCCAGGCCGTTGGCCTGGGCTTCGTTAGGTCGCCCCTTTGGGGCTCAAAATCCTGAGCTTCGTTAGACCGCCTCGTTGGGGCTCAAAGACCGCAGCGGACTTTGCCAGACTTGGGTTCGTCCGCGCTACATTTCATTTCCCATTGAAACGCGGCACGTAACCCATTGCAGCCAGGAGCTAAGCAATTCACCTTGCCGGGTAACGCGCCAATTGGATGTAGAGGCAGCGGCATTTATCCCGATTTTATCGGGACGCCGCCATTTGGCGAGGTAAACTCGCCGCTACGACACGGAATTGACCCACTCCCGTGCCGCGAGACTTCTTGGCCACCCGGAAATTTCTTACGCGCCGCCGTCCGAAACCGGTTCGAGCTTGTGAACGATGTCAGCTTCTTCCATGAGTTCTTCCGCCACCAAATTGCAAGCAATCCTCAGGCAGCCGGTCTCAAGACACTTGGGGCAATTCACGATGATGCGGTCGAAGAGGAAATCGGATAATTGTTGCGTAGTAAAAACGCGTGCCATGGAGTACATCCTCCATCCCTGCGAGGGGGGGTCACTGTTAAGGAGCATTATACTCCTCTCAAGCGGGGGAGGCTTAAATCTCTCGCCGCAAGAGCAGAATTTTTCTTATGGCAACTATAAATCCAGTGGGTGCGCGGGGCATTCTGCGGAAATTGCAGATTTCAAATTTCAGATTCCAGACCTCGGACTGGAAAGGCAAGAGCCCTTTCCTAGTGCGGATTTTTCATCACGCTTGGACGCTCTGAGGGGGCTGCGTCACTACCTTTGTGCCCGCTTTCTACCCGAAGGGGAGAGAGTTGTGCTAATCTAGGGAGCGTTTCTCACGGCAAGAGGTTTCTCCGTGGGACTGCACTTATGATTCTTATTGCGCCCTCTCTGTTGGCGGCGGATTTTGCTCGACTCGGGGAGGCACTGCACTTAATTAAAGAGGCTGGGGCGTCCATGGTTCACGTGGACGTGATGGACGGGCACTTTGTTCCCGACATCAGCGTGGGCCAACCGGTCGTCAAAAGTTTGCGCAAGGCCACCGACTTGGTTTTGGATCTGCATCTTTTGGTGGAGCGCCCGGAACGGTACGTCCCGGAATTTGTCGAGATCGGCGCGGACCGCATCGCGATTCATGCGGAGGCAACACCGAACCTTCACAAAGTTCTCGGGGTGATTCGGACCGGAGGCGCCAAGGCGGGTTTGGCGCTTAATCCTTCCACGGCGGTCGAATCGGTTTCCGACGCCCTGGAGGCAATCAATTACCTGCTGATTCTTTCGGCAGACCTGGGATTCGCCAATGCTTCGTTCCTCCCCAGGACGCTCTCGAAGGTTCAAACCGCCTGCGCCTTGCGCCGCGAAAGGCGGCTGGATTTCGCGATTCAGGTCGAGGGAAGCATCGGCCAGGAGCAAATTGAGGCGCTGGGGCAGGCCGGGGCAGACATCCTCGTGGCCGGTTCCGACATCTTTGAAAAGGACCCCAAGACGCGCTGGGTGGAAATGATGCGTCAAGCGGCGTCATCGCGCCAAGTTTCCAGAATTTGATTCTGATGAGGAGCTAGAATTCTGTTCAACGGACCTACAAAGTTTGCAGTTCGAAAAGCCTTGGTCATCGTGAGCCTGCTGGGGCTCGCCGTCGCATTCCTTCCCGGTTGCGCGGCGGTTAATCGGCTGCACCACCCCGACCCGGGATTGATATTTGCCCCCGGCGAGCAGCCCGACAAAGTTCTTTACCAGAAAGCGCTCAACGAAGTTGTCCACGGGCGATTCGAAGTAGGACGGCTGACCCTGCAAACGCTCATCAACACCTACCCTGATAGCGAGTATCTTTCCCGAGCCAAGCTGTCGATTGCGAATTCCTACTACAGCGAGGGCGGAGTTTCCGGATTGACCCAAGCGGAAGCGGAATACAAGGATTTCATTACCTTTTTCCCCACCGCGCCGGAGGCGCCGGAAGCGCAGTTCCGTGTGGGCATGGCGCACTTCCGCATGATGGCGAAGGCCGACCGCGACCAGACCGAAGCGGAAGTGGCGGATGCGGAATTCAAGGAATTCCTGTTGAAGTATCCCGACAGCCCGCTCATATCGCGCGTCAAGCGGCGCTTGCGGCAAACGCAGGAGGTGCTGGCGGAGGGCGAATACTACACCGCCAACTACTATTACATGCACGGCGCCTATCCGGCCGCGCGATCACGCCTCCAGGAGATTGTCGACAAGTACCCGAATTTCAGCGGGGGTGACACCGCCCTCTATTACCTGGGCCAGAGCCTGGAGCATTTGCGGAGAGGGCGCGAGGCGGTCCCTTATTACTCACACGTGATCACGGACTTTCCCTTGAGTCCCCTGGTTCCCCAAGCTAAAGCGCGGTTGACCGCCATGAAAGAGCCCATCCCGCGGCCCACGCGCGCTATGCTGGCGCGCGCGCAAGCGGATGCCAGTCATCACGTGGAGCGCGACTGGTTAAGCAGGCTGGGTGACATGGTTTCCAGCACTCCCGATACCAGCACTACACTTTTTGGCCCTGTGCATCTTGGCGTTTCCGGCAGTGGAATCGAGGCCGCGAAGGCGCCGACCGCCGCTCCGTCCTCCAATGCCGCCATCGTGGCCACGCCCGTGAATGAAAAGAGTTTGGAATCGGGCAAGCCCGCCGGGGCGACCACGAGTCCCAACAACGACAGCGGAAAAGCCAAGGAGAATACTCCCGCGAATAATCAGGCCGACACGGCGCAACCCACGGAGCCTGCCAAAAAGAAGGGCCGCTTTCACCTCTTGAAGAAAGTTATCAAGCCCTTTTAGTTTTGCCCCGCCACTCGAGGGATATACGTTTCCAAGGCTCAGGCGGTCAGAATTCACTCGGGCGCGCGCCGGCCTAAGCCGGAATGAATGCGCAAGCTCAAGATTCCCAATCAGTTGCGCCTTGACTTCCCGGTGGCGTCATGGTATTTCTCAGACAAAGCGGGTTTGGCGCAAAACAGGAGAATCCCGTGGCTCGGATGGTTCTGGTTGCCGACGACAGTCCCACCATTCAGAAGAAAGCGCTCGGAATCCTGAAAGGTGAAGGATTTGAGGTTGAAACCGTTTCCAACGGTGTGGCCGCGATCAAGCGGCTGGCGGTGCTCCATCCCGTTGTGATTCTCGCTGATGTCTCCATGCCGGGTAGAGATGGCTACGAAGTGTGTGATTTTGTAAAGAAGTCGGCGGAGCTTTCTCAAGTGCCCGTGTTGCTCGTCGCCAGCGATATGGAGCCTTACGACGATGCGCGGGGCGCGGAAGTAAGAGCGGACGGAATCATCAAGAAACCCTTTGAGGCGCACGAATTAATCTCCATCGTGGTGAGATTTGCCGAGCAGTTTGAAGCGGCTGTGCCCACGATCGTTGCGCCAGTCGTGCCGCCCGCGGAGCCGGTGCCCGCGCCGGAGTTTGCTCTTGCCAACGAAATCGCGGATGAAATGCCGACCGTGGCCCAGCACGTGGCGCCGGATTTTTCCGCGCTCTCGGAGGGAGTCGCATTCGCTGAGCCCGCCGTGGAAGAGGCGCCAGCATATTCTCCTGAGCCCGCCGTGGAAGAGGCACCAGCATATTCTCCTGAGGCCGTGCCGCCAGAGACGGAAGTGCCGTACGCAGAGCCACAAACGGAGTCAGAGATCGCTCAGGAGCCTGGTCCCGCCCCGGAATTCGTCGATACGATTCCTGCTCCCGAACCGCAGAGTGCCCATGCTGCGGAAACCCCCTTGGTCGTGGAGGAGTTGCCCGCTCCCAGTCCCGTTGCGCCCCCCTCGCCTCCCCCGGCGCGAGTTCCATCGTTTCTTGAAGGGTTAGAAGCAGCAGCGCCTGAGCCGGTCTTTATCGAGGAGCAGCCCGCGCAAGCCTCCGAGCCGGTCTTTAGCGAGGAGCAACCCGCGCAGGCCTCCGAGCCGGTTTTTATCGAGGAGCAACCCGCGCAAGCCCCCGAGCCGGCCTTTATCGAGGAGCAGCCCGCGCAAGCCTCCGAGCCGGTCTTTATCGAGGAACAGCCCGCGCAAGCCTCCGAACCGGTCTTTATCGAGGAGCAGCCCGCGCAAGCCCCTGAGCCACCCAGCAGCCCCGCCGAGTTTCGCACGATGATTTTCCGCGCTCCGCTCGAGATTGCGGAGCCGGTCTGGAAAGATGAGACGGTCCCTGCTCCGCCGGCGCCGGAACCCGTCGGCCCCCCATCTCTGGAACCGCAGCTCGAAGCCGAAGCTCCCGTGGCATCTCCAGAAATTTCGGTGGAGCAGCCTCCTGAGCATCCGCACTTCGCTCCCGCCGTGACTGCCACGAGCCTCGATAGCTTTTCATTGGACGATGCCGCCGCCGGACAGGTGCACTTTGCTTCGGAGCTGGAAATGGTTGCCCCCGTGGAAGTTGCTCATGCCGCGCCCGCGGAGGAAGCTCCCGCCACGGAAATTGCTCCGCCTGAGCCCGCGCCGGAAGCAGTCTTTATGGAAATTGCTCCGCCCGAGCCGGCGCCGGAAGCGGTCTTTACGGAAATTGCTTCCCCCGAGCCCGCGCCGGAAGCGCTGCCTGAGCCCCCGGCCGAAGTTACTGCGCCTCCCCCGGCGTTCGACTGGGACTTGCTCTACTCCGTCGTCCACAAAGTAGTGGTGAGGATGTCGCCCCCCCCCTTGCCGATGGAAGCGGTAGAGGAAATCGCCCGGCGGCTTGCCGACGAAATCGCCACTGAAATCAGCTCCGCATCGTCCCAACCCCCGGCGTAATGGCAGTTCTGCCCCGCGTGAATTTGCCTGCGGACGGAGAGGCGTTGCAGGTTTGACTCACCCCCACGCAGCCGGTATATTAATTTGATTTCAATCTCTCGCCGGACTTATTCAGGAGAAGGCCCCTTTGGAAACTGAGATCCCCAAGGTTTATTCGCCGGAAAATATCGAACCCCGCTGGGCCCGTTTTTGGGTTGGGCAAAATCTCTATCGGCCCGCGGATGATAGCGCTCGCCCGCATTTCTGCCTGGTGATTCCTCCGCCGAATATCACGGGGTCGCTCCACATGGGGCACATGTTGGAGCATACGGAAATTGACATCTTGATGCGTTGGCACCGCATGCGCGGCGAAAACGTGCTCTGGCTGCCCGGCATGGATCACGCTGCCATCGCCACACAAATGATCGTGGAGCGCGAACTCGGCCGCGAGGCGCTGCCCGAATTGGAAGGTGCGAAGGCGAAAAGCGCCTGGCAGCGCGAGGGGCAGCGCCTGCGCACCGAAATGGGCCGCGAGAAATTTCTAGAGCATTGCTGGAAGTGGAAGGAAGAAAATGGCGGGACCATCCGCCGGCAGATGGAGCGCCTGGGCACGTCGGTGGATTGGACGCGCGACCGCTTCACGATGGACCCGGCGTACACGCACTCTGTGCAGGAAGTTTTCATCCGGCTTTACGAGGAAGGTTTGATCTATCGCGGGCAGTACATTGTCAACTGGTGCCCGCGCTGCGGCACGGCGGTCTCAGATTTGGAGGTCGTGCACGAAGACCGTCCCGGCCACTTGTGGTATATCCGCTATCCTTTTGAGGATGGCCAGGGCCACTTGAGCGTGGCCACTACCCGGCCGGAAACGATGTTGGGCGACACGGCGGTGGCGGTGAATCCCAACGACGAGCGTTACCAGTCCGCACGGGTCCGCAAAATCGTTTTGCCTTTGCTGGGGCGAATCATTCCCGTTGTCGCCGATGACTTTGTGGACCCCAAGTTCGGCACCGGCGCGGTGAAGGTCACGCCCGGGCATGATCCTAATGACTACGCCATTTCTCAGCGGCACAACCTGCCACGCGTGGTGGTGATCGATGAGCGCGCGCGCATGACCGCCGACGCCGGGCAAGCCTACCAAGGACTCGATCGCTACGAGGCGCGCGAGGCCGTTGTGCAGGACCTGCGTGAGCAAGGACTGCTGGAAAAAATCGAAGACTATCCCCTCAGCGTGGGGACGTGCCAGCGCTGCAAGAGCGTGATCGAACCCCTGCTTTCCACGCAGTGGTTTCTGAAAACGCAGCCGCTGGCGGAGCCCGCCACGCGCGTGGTGGAAGACGGGCGGGTGCGCGTCACTCCCGACAACTACAAGAAGATTTATCTCGACTGGATGTACAAAATTCACGACTGGTGCATTTCGCGCCAAATCTGGTGGGGACATCGCATTCCCGCGTTTTATTGCGATGCCTGCGGCGAAGTCATCGTGGCCCGCCAAGCGCCCGCGCGGTGTCCGAAATGCGCCAACGCCTCCTTGCGCGCGGATGCGGACACGCTCGACACCTGGTTCAGCTCCGGCCTCTGGCCCTTCGCCACGCTGGGCTGGCCGGATGAGACCACCGACCTGTTCCGGTTTTACCCCAACAACCTGATGATCATGGGCTTCGATATCCTTTTTTTCTGGGGAGCGCGCATGATCATGCTGGGTCTGAAATTCATGAACGATGTGCCGTTCCGCGAGCTTTATATCCACGCGCTGGTGCGCGACGCCGAGCGGCAAAAGATGTCGAAGACTAAGGGCAACGTGCTGGATCCGCTGGAAGTCACCGAGAAATACGGGACTGACGCGGTGCGCTTTGCGCTGGCCATCAGCGCCGCTCCGGGCACGGACATCGCTTTTTCGGAGGACAAGGTCGAGTCGTATCGCGCCTTCGCCAACAAAATTTGGAACGCCGGCCGCTTCATTCTGATGAATCTCCAGAAAATGCCGGAGACACTTGGCGCCCAACTGGCGCAGGCGCTGGAACCTATTCCCGGCCTGGGCTTTGAGCCCGTGGCCGCGGCCGAGCATCTGGCCCTCGCGGACCGCTGGATATTTTCACGCCTCGCAGCCGTGACCCGGGAAATCGAAGCGGCCCTCCAAGATTACCGCTTCCACGAGGCAGCGTTCAAAATCTATCACTTCTTCTGGCACGAGTTCTGCGATTGGTACGTGGAATGGGTCAAGCCGGAAATCACCCGCCCGGCGGAAGGCGAGAAGGCGCCGCCCGCATGGATCAACCTGGCGCACGTTTTTGAAGCGTCGCTGCACCTGCTCCACCCCTTCATGCCGTTTATCACCGAGGAGTTGTGGCATTTGCTTCCCCACCGCAGCGCGGGGGCTTCCATTTCCTTGACGGATTTCCGCCTGGTCACCGAGCGCGTTGCCGATCCGATTTCGGAAAGGCAATTTGAAAAAGTTCAGGAACTGGTGGTCACGGCGCGCAACGCCAAGGCGGAAATGGGCCTGCAAAAGCAGAAGCCCAGCTTGCAGGTGGCCTCGGAGGACTTGCGGCTGCTGGAAATCTTCCGCACCCATCAGGATGCCATTCTGCGGCTCGGAGCCTTGCAGGCGATGCACCTGACGCGGGGCCGCTTGTCGGCGGAGCTGCCGGACGTTCGCTCCGGCGCCTCCTTCGATTTGCGCATTCTGCATGAGGAGAAAGTGGATCACGCGGCCGAACGCGCGCGCTTGCAGAAGGAGAAGCAGAAGCTCGAGCAACAGCTCGCACAGGTCCGGACGCAACTGGGCAACCAGGAATTCCTGGCGCGCGCGCCGCGGGAAATTGTGCGCGGCGCCGAGCATCGGCTTAAGGAACTTGATGAGCATCGCCGCAAAGTCCTGGAATCACTCGAAAGGTTGGGCTGAAACGTGGGCGGCTATCTCCGTCCTCCGGCTGCTGACGAGTCCTCCGAGTCCTTGGATTTTTCTTCCGAGGAACTCCGCGACCTGGTTTTTCACGCGCTGGCCGAAGACTTGGGTCAGGGCGACTTGACGACGCGCGTTACGCTCCCCGGGGCCATTCAGGCGCGAGGCACTTTCAACAGCAAGCAGCGGTTGGTGGTGGCGGGATTGCCCATGGCGCGAAAGGTCTTTGAAATTCTTGACTCCTCCCTGGAGTGGAAGGGCGGAGTGGAAGAGGGGACGGGAGTTGCGCCGGGTACGCCGCTTGCCTCGATCAGCGGGGCAGCGGGTTCGCTGCTGGCTGGCGAGCGCGTGGCGCTGAATTTTCTTCAGCACCTCAGCGGCATTGCCACTTACGCCCGCCGGTTAAAAGAGGAGTTGGCGGGAACGCGCGCGGAATTTCTTGACACCCGCAAGACCACGCCCGGTCTGCGCAGCCTGCAAAAATACGCGGTGCGCGTGGGCGGCGGGCGAAATCACCGTCTGCGCTTGGATGATGGCATCCTGATCAAGGGGAACCACCTGCGCTTGGTCGGAGGGATCCGCACTGCCGTTGAACGCGCGCTCCAGCAGCGCCCGGTGGGTTACCACGTGGAAGTGGAAATCTCCTCGCGGGAGGAACTGGACGAGGCCATCCGGGCCGGCGCCGACGGCGTTTTGCTCGATAACATGTCGCCGGCGGAAGTCCAGCAGTGCGTCGAGCGCGCGGCCGGGCGCGTACGCCTGGAGGTTTCGGGGGGCATCGACGCAAATAATATTCGCGCCTACGCGGAGGCCGGCGTTGATTATATTTCCGTTGGCGCCGTCACGCACTCTGCCGCCGCGGTGGATATCAACTTCCGCATCGCACCCCTTTAGGTGTCAGGTGCCAGGGATTCGGTGCTGGGCAACTGGGCGAATTACGAATTATGAATTACGAATTAAGAATTAAGAACTGTGACTCTTGAATTTTAAATCTTGAATTGCCGCCAACACCTGTAATTCATAGTTCTTAATTCATAATTTTGAATTGCCCCTGGCACCTGAAACCTGACACCTATTATGCAGAGCACCGATCGCAGAATCGACAAACTGATTCATCTCCTGGTGAAGAATGCCACCGTAGTGGTGCCGGGCCCGAAAATTGCCTCGGAGATTGGGGTTACGCGCTTCAAGGTTTGGAGTTGGATTGAAAACCTGCGCTCGTTGGGGGTGGAGATCCGGGGAGTGCTGGGGGAAGGATATCAATTGGTGACCATCCCCGACATTCTCGCGCCCAGCCTGTTGCGGGCGGAACTGGGCGATCACCCGATCGGCCGCAATATCGCACATTACTTCCGCACCGACTCCACCAACGTTGTCGCGCTGAAGCTCGCCGCGGAAGGCGCCGAACATGGAACCGTGGTGGTGGCAGAGGAGCAAACTGCCGGGCGGGGCCGCTTGGGCCGCGCTTGGTACTCGGAAAAATCCAGCGGCATTTACACGTCGATCATCCTGCGGCCGCCCCTTTCTCCTGCCGCCGCTCCCGTGCTGACGCTCATGGCGGGCTTGGCGGCGCAGAAAGCGGTGATCTCCGCCACCGGACTGGCGGTGGACATTCGTTGGCCGAACGATCTGCTGGTGAATGGGAAAAAGGTTTGCGGGATTCTGACGGAAATGAGCGCCGAACTCGACCGCTTGCACGCCGTGGTGCTCGGCATCGGGATGAACGTGAATCACAGCCTGATGCCCGCGGAACTGGAAGATATTGCCACCTCGCTCCGCATGGAGGCGCACCGGGGCATTTCTCGCGTCCAGGTTCTCGTCGCTTTGCTCCGGGAACTTGAGCGGCATTATCAATTGCTGCTGAAGAAAGGGAACAGAGCCATCACCGAACGCTGGGAAGCGGCTTCGACCTTTGCTCATGGCAAGCGCGTTCGCGTGGTTACCTCGGCAGGTGAAATGCTGGCGACGACTACGGGCGTCGACGCGAGCGGCGCGCTGAAAATCCAGTACGACGACGGCCGGCAGGAGTCTCTAGTGGCCGGCGAAGTGGTGGAGGTGAAGTAGCGCAAAGGGGATTATCTATGGACAATTCCAACACCACAATTCTTGTTGTCGACGTAGGAAACACCAACACCGTCCTGGGCTTGTACCAGGGCTCTTCCTTGCGGGCGCTTTGGCGGCTGGCGACGAGCCGCGAGCAGACGGCGGACGAGTACGGAATCTTGATTCACAACCTTTTCACTTTGGACAAGCTCTCGGCCTCTGAGATCAGCGGAATTATGATTGCCAGCGTCGTGCCGCCGATGAATTATGTGCTAGCGGAGATGGCCAGGAAATATTTCAAAATGGAGGCGGTGTTTCTGGGGCCGGGAACGCGCACGGGGATGGCGATTCTGGTTGATACCCCGCAAGAGGTGGGGGCTGACCGCATTGCGGACGCCGTGGCGGCCTATGAGAAATATGGCGGCCCGTGCATCGTGGTGGATCTGGGGACGGCCATCACCTTCGACGCCATTTCCGCCAAGGGCGAATACCTGGGCGGGGTCATCATGCCGGGAATCGGCATCGCGGCGGAGGCTCTGTTCCAGCGCACCGCCAAGCTGCCGCGCGTGGAAATCCGCGAGCCGGACCGCGTGATTGGGACCAATACCATCAATAGCATTCAGTCCGGCCTGTTCTACGGTGCGGTGGACGCGATCGACGGCATGCTGGATCGCCTTTGCGCGGTGTTAGGGAAGCAGACCAAGGTTATCGCCACGGGAGGGCAAGCGCCGTTGGTGGCGGGCGCGTCCAGGTACAAGCCTCCCATCGACTCTTCCCTGACGCTGGATGGCCTACGCATTATCTACTATCGCAATCAGGTAGGGTCACGGAAAAGATAGGTGTCAGGTGCCAGGTGTCAGGAACCGGATTCCAAAGTCGGAATCTCAGGCTTAGCTCTTGCCCCGCCCCCCTGTTCCAAACACCAACACCTCGTCGCTGACACCTGGCACCTGATACCTGACACCTGGGTTTACCGTGGAAAACTACTTCAACTACTTCACCGAAATCGAGGAGCATTTCCGCAAGTGCCGCTCGGAACCCGTCCTGCTTTCGCCACTCGATTGGGCGCTCGTCGAATCGTGGAAAGAGCAGGGTTTCCCGCTGGAAGCGGTGTTGGTAGGGATCGAGCGCTCCTTCGAGAAATTCAAGGGGGGAAAACGCAGTTATCGCAAGGTGAACACCTTGGCGTATTGTTCGCAGGAGGTGTTTCGCGCGGTGGAAGAATCGCGCGCCGCGGCGGCGCAAGGAGGGACCCCCCGCGCTGCGAAAGCTGAGACTCAAGCCCCGTTTTCGGTGGAAGAGATTTCGCGTTTTCTCGCTCGCTGCGCCGGGGCGGTGGAAAGCGCGGGCCAGCAGGCCCGAGAAGACGGCAAGCAAGTTTTGGCAAACGAACTGGCGGAAGCTTACAGCACGCTCATGCTGCTAAACTTCGAGGCGCGCGCCCAGGGTCAAGCCACGGGTGACCTGGAACAGATGGAACGGAACCTGACGGCGCTGGAAGACAAACTGCACGCTTCGCTACAGCGCGGGACGGCGGTGGAAGTCCTGGCGCAATTGCGCGCGGAAGTGGATCGAGGCCTCATCCCCTATCGCCGCAAGATGGCGGCCGCGGAGGTGGATTTGCTGGAGCGGCGCTTCCTCAAAAACCGGCTGCTCGAGCATTACAAGATTCCACGCTTGAGTTTGTTTTATTTGTAGAGTGTACGAGTGCCTTCACCTTTTGAATTTTCACCGGTCAAATTGGTTTACGGCGGCGAGGCGCTGGGCTTCCACGCCGGGTGCACGGTTTTGGCGCCGCGCGTTCTGCCCGGTGAGCGCGCCGAAGTGGAAGAAGTTCGCCGGCAAAAAGGTCTGGTGCACGCGCGCCCACTGCGAATTCTAGAGCCGTCGCCCGAGCGCATCGAACCCTTGTGTCCATACTTCGGCCGCTGCGGTGGCTGCCAATACCAGCATCTTCCCCACACAGCGCAGGTGGCGGTGAAAAATGAAATCCTGCGCGAAACGCTGCGCCGGTTGGGCCCGGTGAACTGGGAGGAGCCCATTCCCGCGCATTCCGGCCCCGCGTGGAATTATCGCAACCAGGCGCAATTGAAAGTTGGAAAGGCGCCGGACGGCACTGCGGCGCTGGGATTTTTCGAGGCGGAGTCCAACCGCCTGATCCCCATCGATGCCTGTCCGATTCTTTCCCCCCGGCTGAACGCGCTGCTCGCGTTGTTGCGCGGCGAGCCTTGGATCATCGCGCTGGCCAACAGTCGAGAGGTAGAACTTCTAGCCGATGACCGCGACGAAAAGGTCATGCTCACGCTCGCCGGGAGCTGGAATGCGGAGGAAGCGGAAACGCTCGCCCGCAAGTGCCTGGCGGAACTCGCGGGCGTCGCAACCGTCGCTATCGCGCAGGATGCAAGCATGTGGGTCTTCGGTGAGCCGCATCTCACCTATCGCGTGGGGGAATTTGCGTATCGTGTCAGCCCGACGGCCTTCTTCCAAAGCTCTCGCTTCCTGCTTTCCAAGCTCGTCCCGGCGGTGACGGGAGGAGAATCCGGAGCGGTGGCGATTGACCTTTACGCCGGAGTGGGCCTGTTCACACTGCCCCTGGCGAGGCGGTTTGAGCAAGTGATTTCAGTCGAGGCGCATCCGCATGCGGCGGCGGACCTCGCTGCCAACGCGCGCGCCGTGTCCGGCAAGAAAGTTCGAGCCATCGGCGGGACAACGTTTGATTTTCTGCGGCGCTGCGCGCAAATGGAGCCCGACTTAGTGGTGATGGACCCTCCCCGCGCTGGCGTGGGCGCGGCCACCTTAGAGCTCCTCCTGAGGTTGCGTCCCAAGCGCCTGCACTACGTTTCCTGTAGCCCTCCCACCCTGGCCCGCGACCTGGGGTTCTTGCTCCAACACGGTTACCGTCTCGATCATTTGGAAATGTTCGATTGCTTTTCCCATACCTACCACATAGAATCCCTCGCGCGGCTCTCAAGGATTGGGTAGCGTCGGCCTGTCTTCCAAAGTCCGCGGTTTGCCGGCGCAGAGACCGCAGATTTCTGAAAAACAGAGTCTGCCTTACAGCGATTTGGTGGTAAGCTGGCGACCGTGGAACAGGATAAGGGTCCAAAACCGGACGTAAGCGCAAGTCAAAGTCGATTCTACGCGTTCTTCTCTAATCCATGGGTCGGCATTGTGGGCACAGCGGCGAGCATCGTTGGCGTGTTCCTGGCGGTCTATTTCTACCTCCAGAGCGTAAGCCATCCCGAATTGGTTTATTTCGTCAACCCGGTGCGCACGATCGTTGTAAAGCAGGGCACGGCCTCGCGCTTGGGGGTTGTATTTGACGGTCACCCCCTTACTCAGGATATTACAGCGTCCCAGGTGGCCTTATGGAATCGGGGGCACCAAGCAATCAGACGAGCATCGATACTTCAGGCGGTCACCATTGCAACGGAACCTAGTGTTCCAATCCTTGAGGCCACGATCCGCAAGACAAGCAGAGACGTAGTCGGCTTTGATGTGGACCGGACCCACCTCGCCGAGGGAGAGGTTTCTGTATCGTGGAATATCCTCGAGGAGGGGGATGGCGGGGTGGTCCAGCTCGTTTACGCCGGCGATGTCGGCACCCAGCTCCGTTGCCGCGGTGTAATAGAGGGGCAACGAGACATTGGAGAGCTCAAGTTTCCGCCGGGTACCATCTTGTCGCCGGAATTGCAGATGTGGATTGGTATATGGGCAAGGTACTTGCTTGTTCCATTAGCACTCATCTTGCTGATCATTGCTGCATTGGATTGGAAGGGAGGATTTCGTCGTTTCCATCGCCCAAGGTGGGTGGTTAACATTCTCATTTCACCCGTCTTGCCAATAGCCCTTGCTGTGGCGTGCCTCCTCTTCTTCCTGCTGGAGGGAGCTCCCGCCCCCCCGTTTGGATTCTAACAGCGGGCAGTGAGCCCGCCGTGGCGGGCCCGCAGGCCGCTGATGTGAAAGCGAGAGTCCTCAGGTCCAGTTTGGAACAACGCCGAGATTTTGCCATCCGAGCAAGAAGTGACGCTGTGCCTGACCTTCCGCCCAACTCCAAGCCTCGAACCGTTTTCAAAGCACCCCTGGCGGCGCTGGCGATGAGTTTTGCCCTGGGGATTGTATGGGCGCATTCCTTCCCTGCCACGGCGGGGTTTTATGGGTTTTTGGTAAGTGCGGCTGTCGGCATTCTCGTTGGACTGATCCTGCTGCGTGCGGGCTGGGGACGAACGGCGGTGTGGTTTGCGCTGGCCAGCCTGATGTTCACCGGAGTCGCGGCGGCGCGCCGCTGGGACCAGCGTTTCCCGCTGAATCATGTTCGTTATCTCGAATCCGTGGGCGTGAACCTGGATGACCCCGTGCGGCTGGAGGGGCGGGTGATCTCCACCCCCTATCGCACCGGATACGGGTTGCAGTTTGACGTGGAGGCCCGGCAGATCGAGTCACTCACGCACCATTACCCCGTCACCGGGAAGGTTCGCCTGCGTGTGCAGGGCTCGGAAGATCGTGACGCTTCCGACGGCAGTGGCCCCCTCGAAATCCAATTCGATGACGTGATTCAAACCCTCGTTCGCCTGCGCCCGCCGCACATCTATCAAAACCCCGGCAGCTTCGATTTTCGCCGCTGGATGGAGGATATCGAAGACCTCTACTGGGTTGGAACCGTCAAGAATCCCCGGTTGGTGGAGAAAGTGAGTCACGACCCGGGCTTCCATTTTGCGGAATTCGCGGAGCGCACGCGCCAGCGCTTGCTGCGCGGCATCGATGACCTCTACCCGCCGTGGTCGGCACAAGGGCGTTACGGCGCGGTGCTGAAGGCGGTGTTGTGGGGTGACCGGACGGCGCTCGATTCCACCACCATCGACGATTTTCGCAAGACGGGCCTTTATCACCTGCTGGTGATCGCCGGGCTGCACGTGGGCTTGCTCACGCTGCTCGTGGAATTCCTGCTGCGGGTGTTGGGATGCCGGCGTATGACCCGTTCGTTTATCGTGCTGGGTTTCCTGGTGGTCTACGCTTTTCTCGTCGAGCAGCGCGCACCCACGCTGCGCGCCACGCTGATGATTGCACTTTATCTCGTGGCGCGGATTCTCGACCGTGACCATTCCTCGTTGAATGCCATAGGCGGCGTGGCGCTGATTCTTCTCTATCTCCGTCCGGCGTGGCTGTTCGAATCGGGATTTCAGCTTTCCTTCGCCGCGGCGCTGCTGATTGTCTGCGTCGCCGTCCCAATTCTAGAGCGCACCACGGAACCCTACCGCCGGGCTCTGCGGCGCCTGGACGATGTGCTGCTTGACGATTACTTTTCGCCACGAATCGCGCAGGTCCGTCTGGATTTGCGCGCACTGATTCAGGCGTTGCGCCGCCGTGTGGGTTTCTTCGAACGTTATCCCGCCCTCGCGCGCCACATGGTCGTCGCGCCCCTGAAGCTCTTGGTGTGGGTCGCCAATATCCTGGTTTTCTCCGCCGTCCTGCAACTGGGATTGCTCCTGCCGATGGTTGAGATTTTTCATCGCGTGACGTTTGCGGGTGTGGGATTGAACGCCTTGGCGATACCGGTCATGACTCTACTTCTGGCACTCGCCTTGCCGATCAATTTGCTGAGTGTCGTGTCGCCGGCAGTGGCGGCCGGGCCGGCCAAGGCGCTGAGCCTGGTCATGGCCTTGCTCTTTGACATGACGCATCTGCCAGGACTCGCGGCGTGGCTTTCCTACCGCATGCCGGCGCCGCCGCTCTGGGTGGTGTGGGGATTCTGTGGGGCGTTTGTGTTGGCGGGCTTGGCTCTCCGGTTTGCGCGGCGGGCCGTGGTTGTGGCATTGGCAGCCTGTGCGGTTTTTGTAGTTTTGGTGGCAGTTCATCCCTTTGCGCCCCGCTTGCCGCGCGGTGTGCTGCAACTGACCGCGCTGGATTGCGGCGCCGGTGACGCGCTCTTCCTGATGCTTCCCGGCGGGACCACGATGTTACTGGATGCGGGGGGCAGCCGCACGCGGGGAGCGCGGGAGGGAGGGTTTCAGGGCCGACGCTGGGATTCGGGCGAGGATATTGTTTCACCCTACTTGTGGTCGCAGGGAATCAAGAAGATCGATGTGGTGGCGCTCACCCGCGCCCACCCGGACCAACTCGGCGGGCTCTACGCCGTCCTCGAAAACTTCCGTGTGGGCGAGTTTTGGCACGCTCCCCAACCCGAGACTCCTGACTACGCGGCGCTTTTGGAGACGCTGGCTGAACGCGGGATTCCGACTCGAACCCTCATGGCCGGCGATGCACTTTCCTTCGGCGATGCGTCAATTCGGGTGCTGTGGCCGGGAACTGATCCGCCCTCCGAAAGTCCTTCCCACGATGATGACTCGCTGGTCATGCGGATTAGCGCGGGCGGGATGAACTTCCTCCTGCCGGGAGACGCGGGCAGGAATGCGCAAAAGAGAATTCTCGCCTCCGGTGAAATGTTGGAAAGCCAAGTACTCAAGGTGGCGCATCACGGGTCGAAGTCGTCCACAAGCAAGGATTTTCTGGCGCGCGTTGCTCCTCGCGTGGCGATTATCAGCTCCGAGGCTGGGAGCGGAGGGGGAGACTCGCCGAACCCGGAGACGCTGAAGGTTCTGCAAAACGCCGGCGCCAGAATCTTCCGCACCGACACCGACGGCGCCACGACCGTGGAATGGAAGGAAGGGTCATTAGTGGTTCGCACTTACAGGGGTGCAGATGCAGTAGTCATAAAGTGCGAGGGCAGGCCGAAGGACCATCAGCCACGGTAGTGGCGACATCCTGGTGCTCACGGCGAACAGCCGTGGGATTACGCAGCTCAGAGTGTGAGTCCCGATCAGATCGGGACGACATCAGAATCCGGCTCGGTCCGTCGTGATGATGTCGCCCCTAAGGGGGCTAAAGGAATCATTCCATCTCTCGATTTTCCCACGGCTGGCGTTGCAAATCTCAATCCACGGAAAAGCTGTACTGGCCGGAGGCGATCTCGTACACAGCCGCTCCGCTTTCCCATCGCAGGTATTTTACGCCCAGGGCATGGTCGGCGGGCTTGCCGCTTTCCGTGACCTGTGCTCCGGCTTTGGCAGGAACATACACGACCGCCGTGGTATTGGGCGGAATGGCGACGTTGAGTGTGAGCTTCCCCTTCTCGATGGTCCAATGGGTTTCGATTTTGCCGTAAATGGAATTGTAGCTGGCCTTGACCCAGGCCAGGTCGCCTGGGGTAGCGGGCTTAATCATGACCTTTTTGAACGCAGGTACGGAGGAGTCGATGCCAATCCCAGCCAGATCGTGATAGAACCACTCGATGATGTGGCCGAGCATGAAGTGATTTTGCGAAGGCCCCCGCGCCGCATCCCAAGCTTCGGTGAGACTGGTGGCGCCCTTTTTGAGCTGGTATCCGTAACCGGGCCTTTCGGATTGATTGTTCATCGCGTAAATGACGTCGGACCGGCCGCCCTCCGCCAGCGCCCGCAGCAGGTAGCGGTAGCCGATGTCGCCTGCGGTCAGGGCATTTCCTTGACGGCTCACATCCTGGACGACGGCATTCAAGACGGCGGCGCGATGTGCGTGGGGGACAAGTCCCATCGCCAGGGGCATCGAGTTCGCGCATTGGGAGCCCTGCGCGTATTGGTCCCGCGCGGAATCATAAAACTGCTGGTTGAAGGCCTCGCCAATGTTCCGGGCCAATTTTTCATACTTCCCGGCGTCATCGGCATATCCCAGCAGCCGGGCCACCTTGGCCAGAACCGCTGCGTCGGCATAATAAAATGCCGTCGCGGTAAGCGGCACGGGAGTGAGTTGCGCCACTCCCGGCGGCTTGGGCCCGAGGTCGTACCAATCTCCCAGGCCGTGAGACACGATGAAGTTCTGGGAGCGGCCGCCCAGATAGGCGACGTACCGCTGCATGGCCGCGTAATGCCGGCGCAGCAATTCCCGGTCGCCCGTCCATTCGTACTGCTGCCAGGCGGAAAGCAGGAAGGCACTGCCCCATTCGGGGGAATCGCGAAACCCCTTGGAGAATTGTACGTACTCGGGGGCGATGTCGGGCACTAAGCCGTCGTCCACCTGGCTGTCGGCCATGTCATTCATGCCCTTGGTGTAGAGCGCCGCCAAGTCAAACTCATAGCGCAGCGACGGTCCATTCAAATGATATTGTTCCAGCCAGCCCAGGCGTTCGCGATGCGGGCAATCGGTGAGCACGCTCACCATGTTGCTTATCTGCGCCCAGCGCACCAGCGTATGGATGCGATTGAAAAGCTCGTTGGAGCAGGAAAATTCGCCCACCGGTTCCGATGCGGAATGCACTACCACGCCTTCGAGCGACTCGACGACGGGAAGGCTCTTGCCTGCCGGCGCCGTGCATTCGACTTGAAGATAGCGGCTGCCGTGGTAGAAGAACTTGGGGAACCACTCTTCGTCACCCTCGCCTGCCACGGTGTACTGCCAGTAGGCGTCCCCGCCGCCGCTGGAACCACGGTCCACGGTTCCATCGGGCTTCAGCAGTTCCGCCGGAGTAATTCTCACCACGGCGCCGGCCGGTCCCTTCACGCGGATTCGGGGAATGAGCGAAACGTTCTGGCCCAGATCGTAGACCGTGGTGCCCGCATGAAGAGGATTGACGTGCGCGGGCTTCAAACTTTCGAAAGCATGAATGGGCGGAGCCGCGCAGGAGAGCCCGCGCAATTTTCCCCCGGGGCCACTCACCACAGCCGCCTCTTCCCAGCTCGCGTCGTCAAACCCCGGTTGGTTCCAACCTTTGGGCTCGAGCCGCGCGTCGTAGTCTTCGCCGCCATAGACGCAGGAGAACGTGATGGGGCCGGGATGAACGCGCCACTTGCCGTCTGTGCCCACGCCGTCGACCGTTCCGTCAGCATATTCGAGGCGCAATTGACCGATGGCCTTGAGGGCTCCAAACGAGCCGATGAATTTCGCGTAGCGGCCGCCCCGGACGTTGTACATCCCATTGCCGAGCAGCACTCCGAGGGCGTTGTGGCCGGCCCGCAGCAGGGGCGTGACGTCATAGGTGTCGTACACCACGGTCTTGTCGTATTTCGTCCAACCCGGCGCCAGCAAGTCGTCGCTTACACGCCGGCCGTTGATCGTCAACTCGTATTGGCCCAGGCCGCAGAGGTGGACGACGGCCCGCTGGAGGCGCGGTTTCACCACGAACTCGCGCCGCAACAATATGGTGGGATAGATGGGGGGAGGGGCCGTGGCGAAAGGAGGCGGCAGCGCTTGGCCCATAATGTGGATTCCCGCAAAGGGCTGGCCTTCCACCACCGCTTCCTTGGCGCTGATCCACTCCGCGCGCCAATCGGTATCCTTGAGCACTCCCATGGTCCAGGAGGCCGGCTTGCTCCAGGGGGAAGGCTGTTCGTGCTCGTCCCAAATCCGTACTTTCCAAAAGGCTTGTTGCGACGATCGCAGTGGTTTGCCTGCGTACTCCAGTTGATTGGATTGATCCGATTGCACGCGGCCCGAATCCCAGAGGTCGCCGCGATTCTCCGCCAGCAGGGTTGCCGTGGAGGCCACCAGCACGCGGTAGGCCTTCTGACGCGCTCCTCGCCGGCCGTTATCCGTGGAAATCATGATCCAACCGAGGCGCGGTGCGGGCACGTCGACCCCAAGGGGGTTGACCCGATATTCGCAGCGCAGCCGTTCCGCCAGGGCGGACGTTTGTGCGGCGGATGTCGAAACTGCCAGGAGAAGAGCGAGCATGATGAAATTAGCTACTTGATGGATCAGCCGGACTACGTTCATGATCTTGTGCCTTTCGATGAAGGTATTAAGGACAAGTCGCCATAACCCGAACACGGCGATCAGAGTACCGGTGGAAGCGGAGGTTTTCAAGTCTCAGCACGAGCCGTGGGGAAATAGGGGAGCAAAAATGCTTCTCAAGCCTTGGTAGGAGGGACATAATCACAACGGACCGATGACCTGCGGCTGCGCCACTTGCTGTGCGGAAAGGCTCCGCCTTTCCCTCGAGTTTCTACATTTTTCACGCGGCGCCGGCCTGGGTGAGGGTACGATCAGTGAGTTGAAAATCGGAAACCTGTAACCCAGGCTTTCCTACCGGTAGGAAATTGAGAGCCCATTTTGTAAAATGTTTTCCTACCGGTAGGAAAAGAGGCAAGAATCCTGTTGACAAGACACCTGGGCTCTGGCTTATTTTGGGATGGTGGGGACTGGCGCGGAACGGGGCAGCCCCACAGGGTCGCCTGGAGGATATTGACGAATGCCCAGACCGATGTGGAAAAGGCACGACCCAGCATCCGATGCAGGGGAGGTCCAATCGTCGAAGTGGAGGAGAAAAGTCGCGCGGGGAGCGAGGCCGGGGAAAAAAGATGTTAATAAATAACGAACGAAGCCGCAATGTGTATGAAAACAAAGAAAAAGATGACCATTTGTCCGCAGCAAAAGACGACATTTCTGCACAACTGCATGCCATTAGTATGACATTTTATACAGAAGCAAACGTATTTTGCAGGAACCATAGGCTCTTTTGTCACACATTAAGTTAGCGCTTATGCGCGATTGCCTGGGGGCTATACCGATGATGCAACGATGGGTCGTGAGCTTCTTGATTGCGGGCACGATTGCCGCCGGAATGGCGAGGGGTGAAGATGCACCGCTCCGCAAGTGGTCGAGCCGCGTCATCCCCCTGCCCAAGCAGCTTCAGATTCGCGGCAGCAGATTCATATTGCCGAGTGATGTGGTTCTGCTGCTGCCGCATTCGGAGGACGCGGTTCTGATGACAGCGGCGGCCTTGCTTCGGCCCTTTGCGCAAGGTCACCAGGGGTTCAGAATCCGCATGGTTCTTACAACGGACGAATCACACTGTTCCTCGCGTCTGCGCGCGGCGCTTGCGAACCTCCCCAATCGTGATCAGGCTTACGCCATCCAACCGATCGAGGAAGGCGGAAGGTTCGGCGGCCTCGTTATGGCGGCTAACACTCCTCTGGGGCTTCTTTACGCGGCTCGAACGCTTGCGCAGTTAGTGTCCCTCCCTTCCCGCGCGGGGGAAGCCGTGGAGTTTCCGCGCCTCACGCTCCTCGATTGGCCCGACTTGGCCGAGCGTGGTGAGTGGTTTGGGCGTGGCAACCTTCCGGACCTCCAATGGATGGCTGACCGCAAGTTCAACGTCGTCGAATTCCAACCGGACCTGGGCTTTCGTGACGACGGTTCACCGCAAGCAAACCTTGAACAGAAAGTTGTGGACAAGGCCACCGCGCTGGGAATCCAAATTGTTCCAATCATCTGGCACATGGCGCAACTCGCCAGCACGGGCCTTTTCCGTTATCACCCCGAGGTGGCTTCCACGCCCGACCCCAGCAAACCTCTTCCCACGGACTATGAGCCTGGGGTTTGCTTCTCCCAGCCGAAGACCATCGAGATTCTCTCCCAGTGGATGCGGCAATTTCTCGCGACGCCTGGGGTGAAGGAAATCATGGTCTGGGTTTCGGAAGACGCTTCACCCTGCTATTGCCCGCTTTGTAAAGGCCGTGAGCCTTACGGCAACGAAGTGAAAGGCATTCAGGAGGCCTTCCGGAAGGCCCGCCAGGGGAGGCCCGGGGCCACTCTGCAAATACTCACCACGCAGGGCAGCTATGAGGTGAACGACAAGATCCTGGCGGTGGCCTCGCCCGATACTAGGATCGTCTACTACGATGGATCGAGGACGTATGACAGCTCGCACCGCCCCATGATCTATCCGCTTCTGGAGAGCTTTGCCCGGTCGGGGCATTGGCTTGGCGTCTACCCTCAACTCACAAATTCCTGGCGCACCGTCTTCCCCTTTACCGGCCCGCAGTTCATGCAAGCCCGGATGCAGGAGTTTGTGGACAAGCGGCTCAGCGGCGTGTTCGGGTATGATCCGCCCACAAACCGTTACTATGAGTTCAATGTGACCGCGGCCGCCGAGTGGGGGTGGAGCAGCCGAGGACGTAGCCCGCGAGAATTCTCGGAAGTGTATGCACAGAGGGCCGGAATTCCCCATCCGCCGCGCTTTGCTGAATGGGCGGACTTGATGGGACAGGTCGGCTGGGACTTGGCAGGCAGCCGGGCCATCCAGCGGCTCATCCTGCCTGACCTCGCGCTCTTCGCCGACAAACAACATCGCGGTTCACACAAGCTGAAGGACCTGCAACCCATGCAATTCGGGCAAGGGTTCCTTTGGGAGTTTCCCGACCGCCAATACTTCGAAGCGCGAATGGCGTCGGCCACTCAGGCGATCGAGATCGCGGAATCGGCGGGGGATGAGGGCATGGTGGACGAATCCAGGAGCGTCCTCGGCGCGCTGCATCTGCTTGACGGGCTCGTGGATCTGTCGGATGCCCGCAATCTGCCGGAAGAGAGAAAGCTCGCTGCTGCCACAGGGGCGCTTGCCAAGATCGACGACGACGCGCGGGTGCTGACCAATTCCGTGTACCGTTGGGGCACCAGGGTGAACCCTCTGCCGCAGGACGCTCTTCCCTCGCGCCTGCGTGACACGGTTGATTTCGCCTCCGCAGTCGCCAGTGCCGCCTGGGAAATAGGCAGGGATCTTGGGATCAAGGATCCGTACCCAGACTATCGTCTGCGGTCGGTGCGAGAATGGAAGACGGAAGATGCCGCTACCGGAGCACCCACTTCGTTGTGGGGCGAAGTCACCCACTTGGCCGCCGGACCTGGCGAGTATGACGTGAGGTTTCAGTTTTTGGACGGCAATGTGGGGCTGGACGTTCATTCCGTGGCACTGTTCCGAAGCCCCCGGGAAGACCAGGAACAGCCCTTGGCCGTCGACCCATGGAACACGCACGTAAACGCCTATGCGGATTACTGGCTGTCGCTGGCGAAAGGTGGCGAGACCTCTTGGAAACCGGGCGACCGTCTGTTTTTGAAGATGGACGTCTCTCTTCCGCCTTCGCGAATGGCCGCCGTCCGGCCCACCAGCCACGGCGTGATCCTGATCGGCAAGTCCTGGCGCGGAGAAGGTGGGCCGCGATGAATACGTTGGCCCGCGTCATCTGCGGCGGCGTCCGGCGCTACCTGCCGAGAGATTTGAGGGTGGAGATGGGAATAGCCTTATTGCTGGCCGTCTCGCCGATTTTCATAGATCCGTAAAGGGTGCGCGAAACCTGGGCTCCGAAAAGCATCACCGCTGAGGATATATATGCCCAGGTCATAAAAGATACCATAACACCTATCGATCCATAAACCTGGCGGTAATTGAAGAAAGGAAGAAAGATGGTGAAAAGCCCGCGCGCAGTCTCCCAAAGAATGGCGGTCAGCAATGCTCCGGGCAAGGCTTGGTGCAGGCGCATGGGGCGATTGGGGAGCCGCTCAAAGAGGACCACGAACATTAGCAGCGCGAGGGCGAAGGAGCTGGTGGCGGTCAGCAAATGATAGAGGAATATAACCAGAGGATACAGGGAGGGCCCCAACAAGGCGTCCACCCGCTTGCGAAAGAAAATCTCCACGCCCACAAATGCCGCGGCGATAAGGGTGAGGCAGCCCACCATCAAAGCCATCTCCAAAGCCACCAGGCGGCTGCGCCACCACGCGCGCCCCTCGGCGACTTCCCAGGCGCGATTCAGAGCTTTTTCCAGGGGCACGAATACTCCCGAGGAACTCCACAGGAGAAGCAGAAACGAGAGGAGGCCGATTCTTCCGTAAGCCCGGCTGATGCCGACCAGGTTCTGCATAATGATGTCGGTCCGCACGGGCAGATAACGCTGGAGGACCACAGAAAGATGGCCCGCCAGTTCGAAGTGTCGGATGTAGAGCCCGCTCAACCCCAGCAACAACAGCAGCAGGGGGAAAATGGCCAGCAAGCTGTGGTAGGCGATCGAGGCCGACACCATCAACGAATCTTCTTCCAGAAAGTTCAGCAAGGCTTGACTCAGCACATGGCGCGCCTTTACCCAACGCCTTTGAATGCTTTCCCCTTTTCCGGTCGATGGTGCGGTCGGCATTGGATTCAGCGCTTGGCGGGCGGGGCGTTCTGTTTCTGGTAGGTCACGGACCGCAACGTGCCGGTGATAGAGCCGACAGAGATCATGGCTTTGATGCGCAAGGGCAGTTGCCGTTCGTCAGCGCTGAACCAGATGAGCATGCGCCCTTTCCTTTTGAGGAGGCCATTGAAAACCTTGGGTTCGACCCGCAAGGCGTCAAACGTCCCCATGGGGGTCTGCACTTTTTCGTGTGCTTGCACTTCGACGATGACGCGCTGGGTTTTCGAGCCATCATTCACCGGCAATTCGATGGTGTGGCCGATCTCCAAAGGTTGTCGGCGGAGATAGTAGAAGGCGGTCACGACGTCTTCGACGCAGGGAGGGATATCAAATTCGGCGTGCTTGGGTGGAGCTTCGGGCTGGTTCAGGTCGCGCTCATCGAGGAGAGCAAGTTTCCGGACATAGTCAAAAGCGATCTGCGTGTCTTTGTGCCGGTGCCCTTCGCTCACTTTCTTGACAATGCCCTCCGAGCAGAGGGTTTGCGGGCTGGAGGTGGCGCGGAAGACGTTTTCGACATTAAAGAGGAGAGAGACGAAGCCCTCCGACCGCGCCGTGGCGGTGACCTCGTAAGCGTCGTGCTCCCCTTCGCCGCTGCTTCGCAGTGTGGCGGTCACCTCACCGGCGCGGAAGACCGTCCACATCACATCGAAGGTGAGCGTCTCGCCCGGTGTGAAGGGTTCATGGGAATTTTGCGCGAACCCTGCGGCAAAGGTGATGAGCAGGAGCTCGAGAAGCAGCGCGGAAACCAGGCGCGAGTTAGGAGTTTGCATAAAACAATTAGACGCGGAGCACCTTATAAAGGCAGCCTTGCACAATCTAGCGGAGCCAGATTTTGATTGCCAGAAAAATCATCATGGCAAGGTAGCCCAGAAAGGCTTCGTACTCATGATTCTTCCGGTACTGCTTCCACTGAAACTCCTCACCGCCCGCAGACCGGCGAAAGCGCGGGAGGAAAAGGGGAACATGTTCAGCGTAACGATCGTAAACCTCTCCGAACTCGCGGCGCAAGTATTCTTCCTCGCGGCGGATGACGGGCCAATAGATCGCCGCGAACAGAAGCATACAGGCCAGCGCCAGGATCCAACGGCCTCCGGCCAGGGCGAATCCTGCGCCTATCAAGGCGCTTCCGAGATAAAGAGGATTGCGCGTGTAGGCGTAAGGACCACTCGTGGCGAGTCTCTGGTTCTTGGCGAGATGGCCCGCGGCAAAAGCGCGGAGCGCCAGTCCCGCCGCGGCCACCGCGCCTCCGGCAATGAGGAGCTTCACCGTGGGCCGGCAAAAGAGCAGATAGGCCACGCCGAGCAGAAATCCCAGCGGCACACGCCAGCGCGAGGCCCACGTAGCGTAGGCGCTACCCATGCGCCCTCGCCAATCGTTTTTCCACGGCGGCCACGACAGACTCGACGGAAATTCCGGGCAGATACGCAGGGTTGGTCCCGCGACGCGTGTGGTTGATCGGGCCGCAGTTAGTAAGGGCAATGTCATCGGCAGCGAACGGGCCGTTGCGCACCGGGTCGGTGGGGCCATAAATCCCGACGATGGGGGCACCGACGGCAGCCGCCAGATGCAAAGGACCAGTATCGCCTCCAACGAAAAGCCGCGCGCGCCTTGCCAGGGCGATGAACTGCACGAGCGTGGTGGGCAAGTAGCGTGCGCGTAGGGCTCCCGCGCCCTGCAAGATTTCGCCGATCAACGGCTCTTCCGAAGGGGAGCCGGTGAGAAGGATTTGCTCGCGCCGGGCGCCTGCCAATTGCCGGATCAGCGCTGCGTAATTCTCCGGAGACCAGCACTTCGAGCGCCAGCCACCGCCCGGGTTCATGATGATGAAGTTTCCGGTATCCAGCGCGGCGAGTTGCTCGTCCACGTACGCGTCATCTTCATCGTTCCACGGCAAGGGAAACTGCCAGCGTTGCGTGCGCGCTCCCAGCCGTTCGACCAGTGCCAGGTTCTCTTCCACCACGTGGACGCGCTCGCGCGGTGAAACCCGCTGGGTGTAAAGAACCGCCGCGCTGGGCTCGCGCAACCAACGCTCCGCAAATCCGATGCGTTCCTGGGCGCGGCTGAGCCACGCCACCACCGCGGACTTCCAGAGCCCCTGGAAGTCGAGGGCCGCGCTGTAGCGGGTCCGGCGCAGGTCGCTCACGCCATTGCGGATTTCGTGCCAGGTTGCGGAGGAGGTCAAATGTCTGCGCCATCCCAAGGTATCGAGTACCACGATGTGGTGAAGATGCGGGTTGCCGTCCAGCAGCAAGGCGTGACGTTTCTCCACGGCCCAGTGAATCTGCGCTTGCGGGAATGTCTCGGCCAATGCTGCCGCCGCGGGCAGCGCGTGGACGATGTCGCCGATCGAGCTAAGACGAACAAGCAGGAATCGCTGCGCCGGATCCGTCATCGCTCCCACCTGAAAACAACTCTGGCGCCGAAGGAGGCGGCGCTAGTCTCCTTGCGCGCGGCGGGAAATCTCGGCTAGAAGTTCGCGCGTGGAATGATTCTTGGGGTCACCCACGATTCGCACCTCCCCGCCGAAACTCTTCACCACTTCACGTTCGGGCACCGTCTCCTTGGTATAGTCGGTGCCCTTGCAGTGCACGTCCGGGAGCAGGTCGAGCAGAATCTCCGCCGCCGTCAGCCCGTCGAAGATCACGACGTAATCCACGGATTCGAGCGCCGCCACCAATTCCGCGCGGCCTTCCGCGGGGAGAATCGGCCGCCCCTCGCCTTTCAACGCGGCAACGGCGCGGTCGCTGTTCACGCCCACCACCAGCACATCGCCCGAGCGCCTTGCCTCTTCAAGATAACGCACATGGCCGACATGGAGAATATCAAAACAGCCGTTGGCGAAGGCAATGCGGCGGCCCTCCCCGTGCAGGCGATCGCCGAGGGCGCGCACATCTTCACGGCGGACCAGGGTTGCGCTCATGCGTTGCGGATCGCCTCCGTAATTTCTCCGAGGGAAACGGTGGCGGTGCCGCGCTTCATGACGACGATCCCGCCGGCGTAGTTGGCAATGACGGCGGCTTCGAGGAAGCTCCCTCCAGCGGCAAACGCCAGCGTGAACGCAGCGATTACGGTGTCGCCTGCGCCTGTCACGTCGACGGCCTGGTCAGACCCGAAAATGGGAAGGTGGTGTGGCGGGCGGCGTGGCTCAAACAGGGCCATGCCATCACGCCCGCGCGTAATCAGCAACGCCTGGAGTCTCTGGCGGCGAAGGAATTTCCTCCCCAAGGTGTGAAGCCGCTCCAGATCATTTCCAATTGACTGGCCGAAAGCGGCCTCGACCTCGGGTTCATTGGGCGTGGCAGCAGTCAGGTTTTTGTAAGTCAGGAGGTCGTAGCGGGAGTCGATAGTGATGGGCAGCGCATGGCGTCGCGCCCGCCGACGAAGGGAATCCACTTCCTTGGCGTTGGTGGTGCTGTAGCCGTAGTCGGCAATCAATACGCCCGTCGAGGAGCCGAGCAACGCCGCCGCTGTCCGGGTCAAGCCGGTTCGCACTTCCGCCGCCAGGGGGTGGGCCGGCTCCCGGTCGATGCGCACAATCTGCTGGCGCTGCCAGTGCGACAGTCCTCCCAGAATCCGCATCTTGGTAGGAGTCAGGTAATTCTGCACGCGGACGATATGCCGGGTGGAAATATGGCTCTCACGAAAGTAGTGGAGCAACGCGTCGCCCGTCTCATCATCGCCGACGACCCCCACGGGGGTGACGCGGGCGCCAAGCGCCGCCAGGTTGTTCGCAGCGTTGGCGCCGCCGCCGGGCACCACTTGCTTTTCGCGCTCCTTCAGGATCAGCACCGGCGCTTCCCGCGAGACGCGCGTGATTTCGCCGTAGAGGGACTCGTCGGCGACGAGGTCTCCCAGCATGATGAGGCGCTGACGCGGGAAGCGCTCCACAAGGGCCAGCAGTGCAGTACGGTCGGACGTCGGGATCATCATAGGTTTGGTTCAATAAATTCCGTGGCGGCGACGGATTGGCCCTCCGAAAAACGCGATTTTCCCCCGCCGCCCCAAGTCTGTTCTTTCGCGCCTACGCAGAGTTTTCATGCGTTATGTTCCAACGCTTGACAAGTTCCAGGGTGGCTCGAAACACCTCTTCCACCGAGATGTCATGCATGCAACGGAAATCAATCGGACACACGCGCCGCCCGCAGGGGCTGCACTCAACGCGACGATTGACGATGCGTACCCGCGTTCCCACCGGCCCCGTGGCGCGCTCGTCGGTGGAACCAAAGATGGCGACCAGCGGGATTCCCATCGCTGCCGCCAGGTGCATGGGGCCCGAGTCGTTCGTCACGATCAATCTGCACCGTGCCATGAGCGCCAGCAATTGCCGCAAAGAGGTCTCACCGATCGTGGGTGTGTGCTTCATGGCGCCGGCGATTTCCTCCGCCAAAGGCCGCTCCGCCGCGGACCCGAAGATTAGCACATCGGCATCCAACGCACCAATCAGGCGGTCGGCCAGTCCCGCAAAGCGCTCTGGTAACCAGCGCTTGGCCGGGCCGAAGGCCGCTCCCGGCGCGAGGCCCACGAGGAAGCGGGGGCCGCTCAATCCCAGCGCATCCATCTTTCGCGTGGCCCAATGGTTCTCCGCCTCGGTGAGGCGAAGCCGGATCTCTTCCACGGGTCGAGGCTTGTCGATCATGCCTGCGCGAAAAAGTAGCTGCAAGTAATAATAGACCTGGTGCCCATAGGCAGCGGGAAGGGGCGGTTCAATGGCGTCGTGGAGCAGGAAGCTGCGGCCGTCGCGCGCATAGCCGATGCGCAACGGGATGCGCGCTCGCCAGGCCATCCAGGCGGCATGAAACGAATTGGGGAAGAGCAGAGCGGCGTCAAAGCGCTCTGCCCGGAGTTCCCGTACGAGCCTGGCAAACCCTAACGGCCCGCGATGCTCACTGTTGGGCTTATAGATGATCTGGCGATTTACGGCGGGAAGATGCCAATAGAGTTCACTGACCCAGGGCTTGGAGAGCAGGACGATTTCCGCCCGCGGGAAGTTCGCGCGCAGTGCCTCCAACGCGGGAATTGACATCACCGCGTCGCCCACCCAATTGGTGGACCGCACCAGAATGCGCTGTACGTTTGCGAAGCGACCAGGAGTCGTCATCAACGCGCCTTTTCCAGGTAAGTCAGCAGGGTTCTTTCGAAATCCTCCGCGGCCAGGATCCGTGCCTCAATTTCACACGCCAAAATAGGCAGTTGCGGCGTCCAATCCCGGGAGAACTTTACCGCATCCTTTTGGGTTGTCAGCAGAGCCGCCGCACCGTGCTTGCAGGCATTCTCTACCAACCGTTGAATCTCCTCCCCAGTGTATACGTGATGGTCGGCAAATGCATCCTCAGCGGCAAGGTTGAATCCCCAACGGCGCAGGTCGGCAAAAAACGCCCTTGGATTGCCGATTGCGCAGAATGCCGCGACTTTCTGAGCGTGGATTTCCTCCGCGGAAATGGCCTCGCCACTCACAGCGTCTGTCCATCCTAACAGTTTCGTGCGACTGCGAAAAACCTGGGCGGCGGGATGGACCTTCAAAACTAATTTTTGCAGAGGTTTCGGGTCGGCAGAATCGGTACGCGTGAGCACCACGATCTGTGCGCGCCGCAGGGCAGAGAGCGGTTCACGCTGGCGGCCGGCGGGGAGCAAGTGGCGGTCGGAAATGGTTTGCGTCGCATCGAGCGCCAGCAAGTCTACGTCGCGCGCGAGCGCCAGATGCTGGAAGCCATCGTCGAGAATGTGTGCGTCGACCTGGAAGCGCTCTTCCGCAGCCTGCCCGCCGCGAAAGCGGTCGGCGCACATGACGAGGGGAACTTCCGGAAGGACGCGGGCCAGAAGCGCCGGCTCGTCGCCGATCTCCTGCGCGTTCGCTCGGCGGCCTGCCCCCGGCGCCAGGACGATCATCTCTGCCTTGCTGCTGCGGCCATACCCTCGCGTAAGGATGCTGGGCTTCCATCCCTGGCGCAGCAGGATGTTGGCGACGCACGCGACGAGGGGCGTCTTCCCGGTCCCACCCACGGTCAGATTGCCAATACTCACCACCGGCCGCGCCAAGCGGCGGGTTTTGAACCAGCCGTGTTTGTAGCCGGCATGGCGCAACGCGACGCCGAGTCGAAATCCCGCGGAAAGTGGCAGCAAAAGCGGGTTCACTTGACCTCGTGTGAGAGAGGCTCGCGGCCTCGTGAATCACGGTCCAGATATTTCCGGAGGCCCTCGAGGGTGCGCGCGGTAGCGCCGGAGTTTTGCTCCAGAACTTGCCGTGCGCTCGCGCCCAGACGCTCGCGCGCCTCCTTGTTTTCCAGCAGCCAAGTGGCGTGGGCGAGTTCCTCCGGGTTACGGATTTGGATGGCTGCCCCGGCGTCCAGGAACAGCTTGGCGATGTCGCGGAAGTTCTCCATGTGGGGTCCGAAAGCGATCACCTTTGACCAGTATGCGGGCTCGAGCAAGTTGTGCCCTCCCGCAGGCACCAGGCTGCCCCCGATGAAAACCAAGTCAGCCAGTTCGAAAACTCCCGCTAACTCGCCGATCGTGTCCAAGAGGAGAATGGCCGTGGAAGCCAATTGGCTCGATAACGCCCGCTCTTCAACTTGCAAGGTGGTGCGGCGCACAAAGCCGCGTTGGGCTCTCTCCAAGTCCCGGCTGACCTCCTCGAAACGGGCGGGATGGCGCGGAGCGAGAATCAGGAGCGCTTTGGGATACCGCGCCTGGATCAAGTCCCAGGCCTCGAGCACCAGCGGTTCCTCCCCGGGCATGGTGCTTGCTGCCACCAAAACCGGCCCGCGCTGAGCCCGCCGGAGCGCGGCTTTCAAGGTGCGAGCAAACTCTCCGAGTTTTGGGGGTTGGGCATCAAATTTCAGGTTTCCAACCATCCTGAGGCGCTCAGGCTTGGCGCCGAGTTGGCGGAATCGTTCCGCGTCTTCTTCCGTCTGCGCACAGATCCCGTCCACGTTGGCTAGAACGCGCCGCATGAAGGGCCGCGCCAGCAGATAACCGCGCAGCGACCGCTTTGACAGGCGCGCGTTGACGATGACCACGTGTGCGCCCGCCTCCTGTGCGGCGCGCAAGAGATTGGGCCACAGTTCGGTCTCGACGATCACCAGCAATGACGGTTTGATGCAAGCCAGCGCTTTGCGCGCCGCCCAGCGCCAATCCAAGGGAAGATAGAAGCGGCCGGCGATCGAGGGCAGTCGCGTCTCCCCGGCTGCGCGCCCCGCCGGCGTCACGTGGCTCAGATAGATCTTGCGCTCGGGAAACGTCCGCTGCATTTCCTTGACCAAGCCTGCAACCGCCAGCGTTTCCCCCAGGGAGACAGCATGAACCCAAATTGCGCCCGGACCGCTTTCTTGAAACGGGATACTCCCGAACCGCTCCGCCCAGTAGCCGCGTTTCTGCCCCCGGCCTTTTCGCCACCAATAAAATGGCGCTGTCAGTATCGCACCTATCGAGAAAAGCATGCTGTAGATCAGATACATATCAGGAAGGACTGCGAGCAGGTCTCGTGAACACCGCTGGAGCCAGAAGCAGATTATATGCTGAAAGCGCGGTGCGGACAATGCACGTTGTTGTTGGAGAGCTTCCCGTCGCACCGCTGTGTGTACTACCCCGCGGACGAGGTGAGGCTGGCGGGGGCGTCAGGCCGGTGTTTCTTGGGAACTCCTTTCGTATGGCAGTCCGTGCACTTAACTAAGTGGATATTATGCTTACTCTGAATGGTTTTGAAGGTTGTGTCCATGGTCTCGACGTCGAGGCCGCAATTCGACAGTCGCGGATGGCAATTGGCGCAGGTGGCACGCGTGCGCATGCTGTGATTTTCGTGGCAGGCGAAACAACTGAGGCCTTCATGAACACCCAGGGGCGTGCGATCGTCTCCGGAGTGGACCTGCCGCGTAGCATCCGGCGCATGGCACTGGTAGCAGAGCGCCTGCCGCGGGTCGCGGCTGATCTTCACTGGCCGCTCCCCCTCGCGCACCGCAGGCAAGGGCAAATCGGCCAGGGCGACGGATTGCATTTCTCGCCGGTCGAAGAGAGCGAGCGAAGGCCGGTTCAATTCCTGGGTGGTACTCGTCGCAGGTTTTTCCGCCGGTCGCGTCAGGGGGTTGCCGTGGTGATGCATGACATGACAGTTCAAACAGACGATGACGGGCCGGTCAGCAAGCGCGGGGTCGCGCAGTTTCCAGGGGCCCTGGGTATCGATGGGCGACACCAAGTCGCGAATGCTGCCGTTGTAGTGCGTGCCGTGGCAACGCAGGCAATCGTCCATCAGCAGGCGGCGATGGTTGTGCTTGGAGTCGAGGAATACCTCCTTGTACGCAGCGTGGTGCAGGCCTGACGCCCACTCGGCCCATTCCTGCTGGTGGCAGGTCTTGCACCGTTCCGTGACGCGGAAAACATCGCGCGTCTTCAACCGCACCTGTTCCGGCACGTCACCCCTGAGGTGATTGAACACCCGGCGCATGTTGTTAATGTGAAAGCCGGCTTCCAGAGTAAAGACATCGCCGTGGCACGCGCCGCACGGGATATTGCGGTGCGTGGAGGTGTGCCAGTCGGAGTAGGGCTGCCAGATCTCGTGGCAGCGCGCGCAGGCTTTTCCGCCGGAGTATTCATAGTAGATACTGGCGCCGGGGAAGGCGAGAATCGCCGCTCCCAGGGCAATCAGCAGGATTTGAAGGCGGCGGGATTTTCTCGGTTGGCTTGGCATTACGAATTCCGTAATCCTCTTATGTGAACAGTATTAGCGCTATCCGCGCATTCGCGTGCCCTTCCAGGTCTGGACGATATGTTCTGAGGCCATGCAAGCAATGGCCATGATAGTCAGGGCGGGATTGAACCCGCCGTTCGTAACGTGCACGCTGCCATCAACAACGAAAAGGTTCGGCACGTCGTGCACCTGGCATTGGCGGTTCACCACCGAATTCTTCGGATCGTTGCCCATGCGGCAGGTTCCGGCTTGATGCTGGCCGCCGCTCAGGCCCTTGCCGGGAAGTTTCGGCCACGTCATGGTGGCGCCGGCTTCCTTCAGCCAAGCGGCTGCTTTTCCCGAAATGTAATTCGCTACGACCAGGTCCTGGGGATGCCGCGCGCCCGAAAGGCGTGCCACCGGAATTCCCCAATCGTCCACCACGCGAGGGTCCACTTGTACGCGCGCATCGAAGACCGGCATCTCCTGCACGGGCCCGTGCACCGCGATACAGCGATTGAAAAACCTGCGCATGAAGTCCTTATTCGCGGCGCCCCAGCGCGGTACACCCGGCGGAGAGAGGGAAGCGAAATGGATGGGCAGGCGGATGAACTCGTTGCAAAGCATCGCTCCGCCCACCAAGCCCGGATTGCCGTGGTTGTAATCGCAGATAGCGATGGAGGCTCCCGGACCGAGGTCGTCGTACGTGTCCGTTTCCATTAGCCCGTAAGCGCCGGAGTAGGCGTGCCCCATCAGATTGCGGCCGACCCAGTCGTAGCGATTACCAAGGCCGCTGGGAAAAAGTCGGCTCTGGGAATTGAGCAATAGGCGCGGCGTTTCCGTGGCCGAGGCGGAGACCACCACGAAGTCGGCGGGCTGCTCTGCGAGGCGGCCGCGCTCGTCGAAGTACTCGACCCCCGTCACCCGGCCCTGATCGTTGGTTACGATTTTCTTGGCCACGCATTCGGTGCGCAAAGTGCAGTTGCCGGTCGCGATGGCGCGCGGGATCACTGTATTGTGCGTGCCGCACTTGGCGTCAACTTCGCAGGCAAAACCGACGCACCAGCGGCAGCGCATGCATCCGCCCCGGCCGTTGTAAGGGACCGAATTGCGCAGCATGGGGAGATCAAACGGGTGGAGCTTCAGCCGCTCAGCAGCAGCTTTCAGAATCAGGTGCTCGCGGCTCGGGGGCAAGGGCGGCATGGGGAGGGGCCGGCTGCGCGCCCCTTTGAAGATATTGTTCGTGTCGTCGCCGGAAACGCCGATTTCCCATTCTGCCTTGGTGTAGTAGGGCTCAAGGTCTTGATAGCTGAGGGGCCAGTCATCCAGCGTACTGCCGGCCACCGCACCGTAGGTGGAACGCATGCGGAAGTCTTTTTCGAGATAACGCCAAGCCATGGCACCGTAGCTGAACGTGCCGCCACCAACACACGCGGCATCGTTATTGTACGCGCCGTCACTCGGCAATACCACGTGCTCCTGGCCATCGGCGCCCACCAGCACACGCCGGTAACGGTCGTCGTCAGGTCCAAATGCGCAGCCCAACACGGAGGTTCGCTGGTTGCGCAGGTCGTCCTTGCGGCAATCGTAAGCGGTGTACCATTTGCCGCGCTCGAGCAGCACCACGGTCAGGCCGCCTTCCGCGAGCTCTTTGGCCACAATGCCGCCGCCCGCTCCTGCTCCTACGATCACCGCGTTGACTCGGGGTAGTGTCATTTTAGCCAATCCGCAGATTTCGCGGACTTCGCAGATTTTCTATCTGTGAAACCTGCGGAATCTGTGGAGGTTTGGTCCGGCATGCGCCCTCGCACCGGAGGGTAGGGCAGGCGCAGCATTTTCCAACTCACCCGCTCGCGATTGCCGCCATGCCGCGGGTCACCGTAGAACCCCTGCATCGTGTGGCTGACCACCAGGTCGAAGAACGATTTGGCTGAAACCTGTTTCCAGCATTCCCCCCGCGCCTGACCTTTGTCCATGGATTGCAGCACGGCGTCCTGTTGCTGCGGATTGAGCGCCACGAAGGGCTTGCCAAACATCGCGAAGCTGGTTGCGTACGTGCCGGCGAGGCCCAACTGATAGGTTTTCCGCAGCCGGCGGTACGGGCCCACTAGTTGCCGATCAATAAAGGTGACCACCCCGGCCCATGCCGCCCCCGGGTCCTGGTCAGCCGGTATAATCCGCTCGCAGATAGCTTCCAGGGTGCGTGCTTCATTCTCGCTCAGGCAGCGCCAGGGGGTGCTGGAGCCGAGGCACGACACCATGGGCCCCGCCGCCGTGGCAACGGCTGTAATTTGCATGAATTTCCGTCGGCTGAACTTCGCACTATGGCTCATAAGGCAGAAGACCTAGCAACCGAAAGACCATCCCCGCGAAAGGGAGACGAACCGATTGGACGAAATGTCAGAAATGCGGAATGAGGAGCCGGGGTTTTTCGCCCTGGCTAATGTAGGGCTGAGCTGCGCTCGGCCATAGCCGAACGGTCGCCGCGGCGCCCCCCCCCAACGACTGAAACGGCAGGAATTCGCACTCGTCCTGCCCTTCCGAGGTGAAAATCACGACTAACTCCTTGCATATCATATAGTCATAAGAAAAATTGCGTAACTCCTTTATTTTCATCGACTCCTGAGGAGCACTTTTTCTGCCCCTTTGTTTTCAATAAACTCTGAGGAGCACTCTTCATTTTTAACATCTCTTAGGTCAGCACTCCACCAGCGGAGCCATAATCTGACAATTGCTTTAACTTCAAGGGGTTGAGAAATTGGGCGGGGCAGGAAATATCCCCACAAATTCTGGCTAACAGCCTGTATTTTCAATAATATTTCCGGCTTTTTTCCAAAGGACATGAAATCCTCGCCTCAATTGAGCAAATCGTGTTCAGCCTATCCGGGCTCGCCGGGACTTGCAAAAAGCGCTCGCCGCCTTCTGTCTTCCCCAGCCCCCAGTTCCTGACTCCTGACTCCTATTACATGCCACCAGCCTTCTACGCTAGTTTACATGTGGTCACGGCGTTTGTCAAGAAAATAATGGCCTACAAATTGAAGCCTATGTGTCGGGAAAAATGTCACGAAAGAAGTCCAGACAAAATCTCCAGACAAATAATCTAGACGTGGTGTCCCAAGGCGCCTACCGGGCAGAGTGGGGCCGAGCTGCGCTCGGCCTTGCAGCTACAACCGCCGCGCTGAGGATTTGCCGCTGTGACTGCGATCGACGCCCAGCTCGCTGCGGGTCTTTCGCGCCGTTTCCGGCTCGTCCGCCGCCTGGGCGCCGGTGGCATGGGTGCGGTCCTCCTCGCCGAGCAGATCGCGGTGGGCAACCGTCTGGTGGCGCTCAAGGTCCTGAGCCGCTTGGTTCTTGGCCGCCCTCATAAACGTCGTTCCCCGGTTTTCAAACGTATCGAAGTGCGGCGGTGAGGACACAGCCTCCACAGTCCCCACACTTATTGCGGCGGCGCAGCGAAGGAATCGGGCGGCGGCTTCAATTCGTATTCCTTCGGCGGCTCCGCGCCCAGCAGGTAACGAACGAAATAGTCCCACCGCCGCCGCATCATGTACGGCGTCGCATTTCCGTATCCATGCCGGCGATTGGGCAGCAGGAGCAGGTCGAAATCCTTGTTGGCTTTGATGAGCTCGTCCACTACAAGCAGGGTGTTATAGGGCGGCACATTGTCGTCGAGCGTGCCGTGCGCCAGCAGCAGGTGGCCCTTCAAATTCTTGGCGATATTCTGGTTGGCCTGGTCGTCGTAATTCGTGCCCCCGCCCGCGGAGTGCGTCAGCAGCCCTTGATAGCGCTCGCCCCAGTCGTCCTCGTACTCGCGGTTGTCGTGGTTGCCCGACTCAGAAATTCCCACCTTGAAGAAGTCCGGGTAGCGGAACATCGCGTCCGCCGCAGCGTAGCCTCCGCCGGAGTGTCCGTAGATGCCGGCGCGCCCGATGTCGATCCAAGGGTATCGCTGGGCCAGTTGTTTCATGCCCGCCACCTGGTCGGGCAGCGAGTTGTCTCCCATATTACCGTAGTAGGCGTCGTGGAACTGCTTGGAGCGGAGGGGATTCCCCATGCCCTCGATCTCCACCACCACGAATCCCAGCTCGGCCAGCGCCTGCGTGTCGCCGCGGGCGGACGCAAAAGACCAGCTACCTACACTACCGCCTTGCGGCCCGGGATAGATATGGTTGATCAGGGGATATTTCCTCTGCGGATCGAGGTGGGTGGGCAGGAACACCAGGCCGTAAAGATCGGTCGTGCCGTCGCGCGCCTTTACCGTGATGGGCTGCGGCGGCTTCCATCCTGCCGCCAGCAACTTGGTGACGTCGGCCTTCTCGAGGGTCGTCAGCAGCTCGCCATCCGACCGGCGCAGCACGCTCACGGGCGGGACGTCAGGCTGCGAATAACTATCCACAAAGTAACGGCCGGAGGGCGAGAAGGTGACCTCGTGATTGGCGTCCTCAGGCGTCAGCAGCGTGAGTCCCCGGCCATCCAAGCCGACGCGATAGAGATGAGTGAAGTAGGGGTTGCGCCCGGGTTCCCTCCCGTCTGCCAGGAAGTAGAGCGTGCGCGCCTTCTCATCCACGCGGAGCAACTGCGTCACCACCCAATCGCCGGAGGTGATCCGGTTCTTGAGCTTCCCGGTGGCCAAGTCGTAGAGATAGAGGTGGCCCCAATTGTCGCGCTCGGAGTACCAGATGTATTCGTTGGAACCGGGCAGAGTGCGCCAGTTCACGCTGCCCTGGCCGGATTCGTACTGCGTCGCGACGCTCTCCTCCATAACGTCGCGCACAGCGCCGCTCGCGGCGTCGGCAACGCGCAGGGTCGCCTGCTTGTGGTCGCGCGAGGTGGAAACAAAGGTCAGCCGGGTTGAATCCGGGCTCCACTCCACGTCCGCCCACTCGCTGCTGCGGCAGGCGACGTCGTCGCAAAGAGCGGACCGGTGCGGGTCGGGCGGAATTTGCAGGCGGATCACCTTGGGCGTTTCCACCTCAACGATCACGCGCTGGATCATCGCCACCGTTTCGTCTCCCGGCAGCGGGTACTTCCACGTTTGCAGCGCCGGATGCCCCACCTTGGTCTCCACCAGGTACATCTCGCCCACGTTGCGCTGGTCCTGCTGGAAGGTGGCAATCTTCTTGGAATCGGGCGACCACAACAGGATGGGCCGGTCGCTCTTTTCCCACCCCGCGTTGTCCAGCGCGTAGGAGTAGTCTTTGACGCCGTCGGTGGTGAGCTGGGTCTCTTTCCCGCTGGCCACTTCGCGCACCCACAGATTGTAATCGCGCAGGAAGGCCACCTGCTTCTTGTCCGGGGAAGCCGCCTCGTTGCCCGCGCCGCCACGCCGTCCCGCCCTGCCCGGAGCGGCTTCCGCACCGCCCTCCGCCGCGCACTGGACGCCCTGGCGGTCGCACTTGAACCGGCGCCGGCCGACGCGGAAGGAAACGGATTGCCCGTCCGCCGAGAGTTCGATTTCACGGAACGGCAGTTTGTTGGCTTCGTAAGTCTGCCCGGCCGCTGCCGAGAGGGCCGCGGCCAGCTTGGCGTGGTCGAAAGCCGGCTCCTGCGTAAGCTTCACCGGGTCGAAAATCCCGAAGTGGGCGCCCACCGCGTCGGTATCGCGGTACCACAGGCGCTCGTCGCTGGTCCACGCGGGCCGCACCGCGTGATACACCAGGGGCTCGGTATTGTATCCCATGAATTTCTCGGCGCGCGCGTAATCAGCCGCGGTCAGCGCGCGGGGCGAAGCAGCGTCCTGCGGCGGGGCGGACGTGTTCGCCGTCAGGATCAGCGAGGTCAGAAGCAACAACCGGAGGGGATGGGTCATGATAACCTGCCAGCACACAAGATTCCTTGGTAACGAACAGCGAATCACGCCATTCACGCAAACCTGGGGGACGGTTGAGGGAAATTGGCTTGGTAGCACCAACCTAACTCAAGATGTCGTCTCCCATCGAACCGGAATTTCTGTTTTCAATTTTCGAGCGACCGATAACATACACCCGACCGCCTCGGAATGCCAATCGCGGGTGGCGCACACATCACGCCCGTTCCCCCTCCGCTCCTTCGACACAGAGGTTCGACACAAAGGTTGTTGACAACCGAGTCAAAAAGGAATATCCGTGGTTGCTCCCCCGGATCGCTCCCTCGCCCTGGTGATCCCTGATGGGTAAAGACTCTCCTGAAGCACCCAATACATCTATTCGTGTCCCGGCCACCGCGTCGCGCCGGGACTTTATGAAAGGCGCCGTGGTGGCGGCGGCCGGGCTCACGGCAGCCCCGCTCATGCCTGCCCAAACCACATCCGAATTGCCGACCGTTGCCTTGGGCTCGCACCGCATCACGCGGCTGATCTCCGGGGGCAACCCGCTGATCGGCGCTTCCCACTTCAACAGGCTGCTCAGCGACCTGATGCGGGAATACTTCACGGACCAGCAGGTGGTGAAATACCTGCTTGCCTGCGAGAAGGCGGGCATCAACACCTGGCAGAGCAGCTATCCGGAGGCCATGCAGCGTCAGTTCCCCATGCTTCGCGACGCCGGCTGCTCGATGCAATGGATTTGTCTCGCTGATCCCTGGAACATGGATAAGAATCTCAGCTACTCGGACACCACCATCGATCCTAAAATCCTCATGCGGAACGCCATGAAATGCGCGTCGTTGGCCGCCAAGGTGAAACCTATCGGCATGGCGCATCACGGCGGGGCCACCGACCTGCACTGGGCGGCAGGCTCCATCAACCTCGTGCGCGACTACCTCAACCATGTGCACGACCTCGGCTTTCCGGCGGGCGTTTCCACGCACAACCCCGCCGTCATCGACGCGCTCGAGACCAAAGGCTGGCCGATTGATTTCTACATGGGCTGCTTTTATCGCGTCTCTCGCACCCCGGAGGATTTCCAAAAGGATTTTGGCATTCTGCCTGTGGGCGAGACCTATATCGCTGCGGACCCCGACCGCATGACCAAGGCGCTGCGACAGGCCAAACGCCTGTGCCTGGGATTCAAGATTCTCGCCGCCGGGCGCCGCTCGAACTCGTCGGAGCAGGTCCGCCTGTGCTTCGAGTACGCCTTCAAGAACCTCAAGCCGACCGACGCCGTGATCGTGGGCATGTTCCCGAAATTCTCCGACCAGATAACGGAGAACGTGGCGACCGTCCGCGCTTTAGTGGCATAGCCGTCAGCGCCTGCCAATTGGACTTGTCCCCATATTTGCGGCAAACGGTTAAGACTCAAAATTCCGCGAAGCCATGGGATGAAACCGCTGCCCAGATGCTCGAGCGGCTCTACGTTTAGAGTTCCGCCCGGCAAGATGGGTGTACTATGGAAGGTGCGCGGCGGGAATCGCGACGGCGCCCTAAAAAGAATGACGAGAGCCATGCATCTCATGACTGAGCAAACCACACTGACTCTGAAGAATGATCTATCGGAACTGGAAAGAGTAATGAGCTTTGTCTCGGATCTCTGCGTACGGAATTCCATTCCTCCGGAAACCGAATACGACCTGAATCTGGCCTTGGATGAATTAATTACCAACGTGGCTAAACACGCCTACCCGAAGGGTGAAGAGCATCACTTCACCCTGCAAATCACCGTGAACCACGAAGAATTCCTGGCCCGCATCGAAGATGATGGAGTGGAGTTCAATCCCACTGCGCACCCCCTCCCTGATCTGGATGCCCCGCTGGAGGAACGGAAAGAGGGTGGCTTGGGCATCTACCTGGTCCGCCAAATCATGACGAGCGTCGAGTACCAGCGCGTGGCGGGGAAAAATGTTGTCACGCTGCGGAAGAAACTTGCATGAGTTCCTTGGTAATACCCGAGCGTGCGAGGTTTCTGCCGGGAGGGAAGCAGGCGGGGGCAAAGGCATCGTGCCGTCCCTCGGTTTCTGTCTGATTACCGCGCCGGATGAGGCATGGTTGCTGACCAGGAGCCGCGCAAGAAGCAGGTATTTTCCCATCCCGCCGTAGCCCCCGTCATTTCACCCTACCAATCTTGTATGGACCTCCAGTGATTGAGTTGCGCAGTTTTGACGCGCTGAGAGCACATCCCGAGCACTCGTCCAACGAATACTGGGATAGCGATCGTTGTCAAGCGGCTCGAGCTTTGCCCGGCCGTCGAACATGTTACGCATGTACTGCATGCCCTGCCATGCCGGGTAAAGTTCCTTCTTTCCGGGAGCGACCGTGCGCGCGACCTTGATCAGCGTGCCGAGCATTCCCAGACCTCCGGCGCGGAACAGACGGAACTTCTTTCCGGTCACCTCACTCACCACCGCCGCGAGTTCCCGGGCGCTGATTTGATCGCCGGCAATGCGTAGAAAGCGAGGGGTGGACGGATCAAGAGCCGCGCTCGCCGTGAATGCGGCCGTGTCGTCGATCGTCGTGAAGTCCATGCGCTGGTCCGCGTCGCCCCAATAGAGGACGCGCTTCCGTTTGAAGAGAATGAGCGGCATCTGACCGGTCAACATCTCAGCAAACGCCCCGTTGAAGATCGTGGTCGCTCGAATCGAAGTCTTATCGAGGCGCTCGTGGAAGTCTCGGCGCAGATCGAGATTGCGATTCTCTCCGGGTGGAAACTTGGTGAAATCGATCGAGTAGTCGGACGGAATGAAACGCGGCACGCCTGCCTTAATCGCCGCGTCGAGCAGAACCGTTTGCGCTTCCACGATCACGTCCCGCAATCCCGCCAGCGCGGACACCACGCACGCCGCACCGGAGCATGCCGGCGCCACTTGGGATGCGCTGCTGAAGTCGACACTGGCAATCGCTGCGCCGAGCTTCTGCAGTCTCTGAAGCTTTTCTTGCGCCGTACCCTGTCGAACCAGGGCTCTTACGCTGGCTCCCCGTTCGAGCAAAGCTCTCACGATGCGCCCGCCGAGATTACCGGTAGCTCCCGCCACGACGATGGTCGAGTCATTCATGATTCCGATATTACAGAAAGGACAGCATCGATGCAAAGTGGGCGCAGGTCCGATCCCCCGTCCACGTAACGCGAGGCCCTGGCGCGAATTTCACCCCAAGCCGAGTTGTTCTCATCGAGTCGATGGTTTCTTTCTGCCTCTTCCCCTTCATTTTCAATAACTCCCTTTCTTTTCAACAACATTCTGGGGTTGGAGGCATAACTCATTGCTTTTCAATAACATTCTGGGGTTCCGGAAAACCCGCGCCCTTTGCTCCGTGTGTTTTCAATAACCTTCCGGCTTCGTTCGTCGATTCTCGCGAGGATTC
>Ga0181533_1000827_pt1 | contig 41533 bp, 34 predicted proteins | sample PEATcosm2014_Bin_45_FD_119772 | JGI IMG/M metagenome (GOLD analysis project Ga0181533, IMG submission 119772) | Peatland microbial communities from MTU Mesocosm Facility, Houghton, MI, USA - PEATcosm2014_Bin11_60_metaG | ecosystem: Environmental > Terrestrial > Soil > Wetlands > Peat | place...
CTTCCTGGCGGCCTTTTGTGCCTTGCTCCACTTTATCTTTGAGTAATCAGGAGCCCTGGAAACAATCGTCAGGTCTCCCACCTTCCGGCAGATCATCTCCCCGATCTTTCCATGAACGCTGTTCAGAAAAATATTATCATTCGCTATAGCCATAAAACAGAAGTATTGGTTTGAATATACAAAGAAAGATCATATTCCCGGAAATGTCAATAGTTGGGTCATTTTTGCCGCGATTTGCCGCGATTTGCCACCTTAAGATCAAAAATGGTATATTTTAGTGATGAGCCGACAAATCGTCTGATCAAGAAAATGTCTTGTAAAGAATTCATTAATTTATAATTAATACGATTATATTATATAATTAGTCTGGCTTGACTGAATATTATCTGAATCTATAATAAAGGAGTATCGAGTCTGAAATTGAGGTAAAACATTTTGCCACTATGACAAAATGGCATAGTGAAAAAGAGGCAGTGAAATCTCATATCTTATGCCCAATCATCTCGCTTAATTTGCTACCTTTGCACTTCTAAAATTAAATCAACTTATGGCTAAGAAAAAAAGAAATGTCGTCGAGAAGGAGTCGGTTGTTGTTAAGTTCGTAGGCGATTCCGGTGATGGAATGCAGCTGACCGGGGATATGTTTTCAGAAGAGGCTGCACTGGCAGGAAATGACCTGGCCACCTTTCCGGATTTCCCGGCAGAGATCCGTGCCCCGCAAAACACAATTGCCGGTGTTTCCGGGTTCCAGATGCACATGGGCAGTTCCAAGATCTTTACCACCGGCGACCTTGTAGATGTGCTTATTGCTATGAACCCCGCGTCCCTGAAGGCAAACCTTAAATGGGCCAAAAAGGGAACTACCATCCTTACAGATACTGACGCATTTGATGACAAAGCAATAGAAAAGGCAGGCTACAAACAGGATCCACTTAAGGATCATTCACTTGACAGCTTTAATGTGATCAAAGCGCCCATTACCTCACTCACCAAGGAGAGTTTGAAGGACAAGGGACTTGACAATAAGACAGCTGAACGCAGCAAGAACATGTTCGCCCTTGGCATATTATATTTTATTTTCAATCGTGACCTGAAAGCTTCTTTTCATTACTTTGAAAAGAGGTTCAAAAAGAAGCCTGAACTTATCGATATTAATAAGATTGCACTCCAGGCAGGATATAATTATGCCGATACCATTGAAGCCCTGGAATCAGTGATTCAGGTATCACCTGCAAAAATGGAAAAAGGCCGTTACAGGAACATTACCGGTAATATTGCCACTGCATGGGGATTGCTTGCGGCTTCAGAAAAATCGGGGCGCCCGCTTTTTCTTGGCTCCTACCCTATTACTCCTGCCACAGAGATCCTGATGGAACTTTCAAAGCACAAATCATTGGGGGCAAAGGTCTTCCAGGCAGAAGATGAGATCGCCGGTATTTGTTCCGCCATCGGGGCCAGCTATACAGGATCTCTGGCTTGTACTTCTACTTCCGGGCCGGGCCTCTCCCTGAAGAGCGAAGCGATCGGGCTGGCAGTGATGACTGAACTACCCTTGGTGATTGTCGACGTACAGCGTGGCGGTCCATCAACCGGATTACCAACTAAATCGGAGCAGTCTGATCTTTACCAGGCATTGTTTGGAAGAAACGGTGAATGTCCCGTGATAGTGATCGCTGCCTCCACATCAGAAAACTGCTTTTATTATGCTTATGAGGCCGCAAAACTCTCGATGGAACACATGACACCATGTATCCTACTGACGGATGGTTACTTAGGGTTTGGGTCGGCCCTGTTTAAGATCCCCAGGATGGCCGATATGCCGGCAATCAATCCACCGATTGCAAAAGCCAATGATCCTGATTTTAAACCTTACAGGAGAGACCCGGTGACGCTTGTACGTAAATGGGCTATCCCCGGAACAGAAGGCTTACGTCACAGAATCGGGGGTTTGGAGAAAGAAGACATTATCGGAACAGTTTCCACTGATCCGCTGAATCATCAAAAGATGGTTGATTACAGGAATGCAAAAGTGGAAAAAATTGCTGATTTTATTCCTTTACAGGAAGTGGTTGGCAATCCCAGTGGCGATCTGCTTGTCGTAAGCTGGGGTGGTACATTCGGGGCAGTACATTCGGCTGTAAAAGTATTGCAGGATGAAGGTAAAAAGGTAAGCCATGCGCATTTCCAATACATTATGCCGCTGCCTAAAAATACGGGGGAAATCTTTTCCGGGTTCAAGCGAATTGTTGTTTGTGAGCTTAACAGCGGACAATTTGTCAACTATTTGCGGATGAAACATCCCAAACACGATTATTACCAGTTTAACAAGGTACAAGCATTACCATTCATGATCAATGAATTAACTGATAAATTTAATCAATTGCTGGAGGAGAAATAAAATGTCTGATTATGTAAATATGACTATCGAGCGTTCAAATGTCCCTTTGACAAAACTCGATTTTGAGAGTGACCAGATGGTGAAATGGTGCCCCGGTTGTGGAGCCCATGCCATCCTCAATGCCGTGGAACGTGTTTTCCCAAAGATCGGTTACCGGAAAGAGAACTTCTGTATTGTTTCCGGCATTGGTTGTTCATCCCGTTTCCCGTATTATGTAAACACATACGGAATCCATGGGATCCATGGACGTGCCGCTGCTATCGGGACCGGGGTAAAGATCGCGAATCCAAGACTGAGTACCTGGATCGCTACAGGAGACGGGGATTCACTGGCTATCGGCGGAAATCATTTCATCCATATCATCCGTCGGAATGTTGATGTAAATATTCTTTTGTTCAACAACCAGATCTATGGATTGACAAAAGGGCAATACTCACCGACAACCCCGATGGGGAAAATAACCAAGACTTCTCCACAAGGAACAATTGAGCACCCCTTTAATATTGGTGAACTCGTGATGGGTGCACAGGGAACATTCTTTGCAAGGGTTCCTGACAATAATATCAACCTGATGACGGAATGCATGTTTGAAGCTGCAAAACATGATGGCACATCGATCATTGAAATCATGCAGAATTGCATTATTTATGCAGATAAAGCACATGCCGGTGTTACCGGGAAAGAGACAAAAGACGAGAACATGCTGATCCTGAAAAACGGGGAACCTATGCTTTTTGGAAAAGAGATGAAAAAAGGTTTACGGCTCAAGGATACGCGATTGGAAGTAGTTGAAACAGGCAAAGGTGGCATTAAGGCAGAAGATATTCTGATCCATGATCAATATAACCAGGATCCGGGTATTCATACGATGCTGGCAAAGCTGGCGCCACCTTATTTCCCGATGGTTTTCGGAGTGATACGTTCCGCAATGTTCCCCACTTATGACGACCTTGTTGAAGAACAGATAAAATTTGCAAAAGACAATTCAAAAATCAAATGTGTCGATGACCTTCTGAATTCAGGAGACACATGGGAAATCGACTGATCGACAAGGAATCAATATCAGAAGTGAAATATAACGAGCAACTAATTAGGTAGTTGCTCGTTTTTTATTTCCAAATCTATAAGAGATGGAGAGTAATAAAGAGGAGCTGGAGATCCCATAAGAAAAGTTCGAAATTTTAGTTTTAGGGTACTCTGCTGTGTTGCTTCCTATGGTATAATTAAAGTATGGCATTGCTTCAAATCCAAGCACAATGACTTTCTCAAAAACATAGTTAAATCCCAGTACAAAATTTACTCCTGGCGTATAGTTATCGGATTTTACTGTACTTCCGTCATATACTTGTCTTACTGATTTATCATCTCTTACATTCTTTGAATGGGAATAAGAAAACGACAGATCCAGACCGTATCTAAATTCAAATGTCCCTGTAATTTTCGTTCTCCATTCCCTACCGACTTTTACCTGGAATCCGGTGCTAACATTTTTTATATCAACACTATCGGAGTTTGATGAATTCTTAAATCCTGACAGAGACAAGGCAGTGAAACGCCAAAGGCCTTTATCCGTTCCGGTTTTAACAGTCAACCCGAAATTATTCAGACTGCTAAAGACGATACCAGCTTCTGTTTGTTGTGACTTGTTCTGAGCAAAAGAAAACAATGCCAGTGACATGGCAGTTAACATTACTACAAATTTTTTCATGGTTGTTGTTGTTGAGTTAATACTATGATGTATCTAGTTTTTCCTGAAGAGAAAATTATCAATACTGAATATTCCAGCACCTTTGATAAAAATGAATAAAAAGAGGAAACAATAAAGAACAGCGAGTTCGCCTTTATTGACAAGAGGAAGGAAGGCATGAATACTATGAGCGTACCAGTAGGCAAATGCCATTTCGCCACTGCAAATAAATGCAGCCCAGCGTGTCAGGAAACCGAACATGATGAAAAGGCCTCCGAAAAATTCGATGATCCCGGCAAAAATCATTAAGGTTGACATGTGATATCCTGCAGCTGGGACATTAAAAAGTTTCTGGGAACCGTGGCATAAAAACAAGAATCCTGCAATGATTCGCAGGATCGTGTAAATGTGGGGTTCAAACTTTGAAAGGAACATTGTTATTTTCATTTTTACGAATTTAATTAGTGAAATGGATCGAAATGCTTTTATTTGTAGTTATAGATAGCAACAGTTTTTCATATAAAATATTTTTATATTAACATAATTTAACAAAGATCAGATATTCCAAGAATAAGAAAAAAGTTATCTTCTTTTTTTACCTTTGCTCTATGCTAAAGGAATTTAAAGCTTTCATTATTGCGGAAAAGCTGATTAGTGTAAAGGACAGGGTACTACTTGCTGTAAGCGGTGGGATAGATTCAGTTGTCATGTGTGATCTTTTTTACCGTGCCGGATTTACATTTGGTATTGCTCATTGCAATTTCAATCTCAGGGGAAAAGAATCAGATGAGGACGAGATGTTTGTTGAAAATCTGGCTAAGAAATATAAGGTCGCTTTTCATTGCAAAAGATTCCCTACAAAAAAAATCGCAAAGGAGAAAAAGCTTTCTATTCAAATGGCAGCGAGGGAACTGCGTTACCAATGGTTTGATGAGATCAGAAGTAAAGAAAATTACCAGTTCATAGCCACTGCCCATCACCTGGATGATCAAATTGAAACATTTTTCATAAACCTGCTGAGAAGCACCGGAATTGCAGGACTTCACGGTATCCTGCCCTGCCAGAAGAACCTGATTCGGCCCCTCCTGTTCACCTACAGGGAAAATATCAGTGCCTATGCACGCAAGCATAATCTGGCATTCCGTGAAGACAGTAGTAATGTGGAGACAAAGTACCTCCGCAATAAGATCAGGCATGAAATTATTCCTGTTTTCCGGGAAATAAACCAGTCTTTCCCTCAAGTCCTTATAGAAACAATTCGCCGGATGAGGGAAACAGAAATGATATTCCTGGACACGATAGAAAAGGTCAGAAAAGAGATCTTCCATGAAGATAAAAACGGCATACATATCCTGATGGATGATCTTAAGAAGCTGAATCCATGTAATTTATATGCCTTTGAGTTGTTATCACAATTTGGCTTTAACGAAGCCATCATAACAGATATTTGTCACCTACCTGATGATGTTTCCGGAGAGAAATTTTATTCCCAAACACATCGACTTATCCGAAACAGGAAAGAACTTATTATAACTCCTATCCCCGGTAAAAAAGAAGCAAGGATAAAAAACACCCTGGTATCCATCCGGGAGGACCAAAAAGAAATCAGAAGGCCAATTCATTTAAGGTTTGAGAAAATGACAAAGCTCAAAGATTTCATTATTGAACCTTCAAAAGAAACGGCAAATCTGGATCTTCGTAAAATTTCATTTCCACTTATTCTCAGAAAGTGGGAAAAAGGTGATTCTTTTTATCCATTTGGCATGAATAAGAGAAAGAAGCTGAGTGATTTTTTTATTGACCGTAAACTTTCACTACCGGCAAAAGAGAACATCTGGCTTCTATGTTCTGGCCCTCATATCCTTTGGGTCACCGGGCAAAGGATTGATAACCGGTTCAGGGTCACTTCCCGCACAAAAGAAGTCCTGAGGATAAGGTGGATAGTTGAAAAATAGCTAAATTTGCCTCTTAATTATTCTATTTCAAACCCCTATAAACCTGATGAGAAGACTTTCTGCTTTTTTCGTGTTACTTGCTTTTCTGCCTTTAGTAACATTTTCACAAATATTGACGCCTGTCAAATGGTCATTTAAGGTTGAGCAATCAAAGGGAGATGAGGCTACGCTTTTCATGATCGCGACCATTGATCATGGCTGGCATGTTTACTCAAGAAATAACCCCCAGCCACCTAATGGACCCATCGGGACCACATTTAAATTCAATGAAAGCAAAGCTTACAAGTTAGCGGGAGATGTGACTGAACCCAAGCCAATTGAGGAGAAAGACTCGCAATTTGACAATAAGACACTGAGATATTTTGAATACAAGGCAGTCTTCAAGCAGATAATCAAGGTTCTGAGCAAGGAAGATTTCCAGGTTACGGGGTCGCTGGAATTCATGTGTTGTAATGACAGTCAATGTATCCCTCCCGATGATGTTGATTACACATTTAATATCAAGGGAAACCCTGCAGGAAGCGAAATTGCAGCAGCAACAATTGTCAAGAGCAGATCCGATTCTGTTGTAAAAAAAGCTGATTCCGGCAAGGTGGGCAGTTCATTAGCAAGTACCCCAAAGACTCCTGTGAAACCAAATGGGATGGATAAACAAGAGAAAAAGTCCCTGCTCATGTTCTTTATCATATCTTTCCTTGCAGGTCTCATTGCAATCCTGACACCTTGTGTATTTCCGATGATCCCAATGACTGTCACTTTCTTCATGCATGACAGCGGGAACAAGCGCAAGGCACGATTTGAGGCAATTGTTTACGGACTTTCCATTATCCTGATCTATACTGTAATCGGGACGTTAGTAGCTGTAACCCTGGGAGCCAACTTTGCCAATTTCCTGAGTACCCATTGGTTACCCAATGTTTTCTTTTTCCTGATCTTTATGATCTTTGCCGCATCATTCCTGGGGATGTTTGATATCAACCTACCCAGCTGGATGGTCTCAAAGGCCGATAAACAAGCTGACAAAGGGGGATTTACGGGAGCTTTTTTCATGGCATTTACACTGGTACTGGTTTCTTTTTCCTGTACTGGTCCTATTGTTGGGGCTATCCTGGTCAAATCGGCAGGTGGAGAAATACTTCAACCGATCATTGGCATGCTTGGATTCTCAATTGCATTCGCGCTTCCATTTGGTTTTTTTGCTTTTTTCCCATCATGGCTGGCAGGTTTACCGAAATCGGGAGGATGGCTAAATTCTGTAAAGGTGGTCCTGGGATTTCTTGAACTGGCGCTTGGGTTAAAGTTCCTGAGTATAGCTGATCAGACTTACCACTGGCATATTTTAGACAGAGAAGTTTATCTGGGATTCTGGATCGTCATTTTTACCCTGATGGGGTTCTATTTGCTGGGAAAATTAAAGTTCAACCATGATTCTGATCTCCCATTCATTAGTGTTCCAAGGCTTCTGTTAGCCATTATCACTTTTACATTCGTGGTTTATATGATACCCGGTATGTGGGGTGCACCTTTAAAGGCCCTTGCAGGCTATCTTCCCCCGCAACAATCCCTTGATTTCGACCTTAACGCAATCATACATAACGAGGTAAAGGCTGTTTCAGGAGGCGGAGGAACAAAAAATACGTCACTTTGCGATGTTCCCAAATACAGGAATTTCCTTGAGTTGCCGCACCAGCTGGAAGGATATTTCGATTATAATCAAGCGTTGGCATGTTCAAAGAAACTTAACAAGCCTTTGTTTATTGATTTTACAGGCCATGGTTGTGTAAATTGCCGCGAAATGGAAGCCAGGGTCTGGTCTGATCCTCAGGTTTTAAAGCGTTTAAGAGAAAACTTCATTGTCACCGCGCTTTATGTTGATGATAAGACAGAAGTACCCCAGAATGAATGGATCACGTCGAAATATGATGGAAAAGTGAAGAAATCTATCGGGAAAATATATGCCGACTTACAGATCTCCAGGTTCAATGTCAATGCACAGCCTTATTATGTCCTGCTTGATACCACAGGGAATCTTCTCACCACGCCAAAAGCATATGACCTGAATGTTGATAATTTCGTAAAATTCCTTGATACCGGACTTGAGAATTTTCACAAAGGAAAACACTGATTATTTTAGTACCTGTTATTGATTTCTGGATGGGTCTTTTGGATTCATTCTCCAGATATACTTATATCTCAACAAGTTAATTTTATATGCTATAAAAACCATTCAAACTTTAGTAATTTTGTGAATATGGTACTATCATAAGTCATATGGATAAATATTCTTATTTGAATTCGATGGATAATTCCACAATTGAGGAGTTATTTGCAAAATACAAGGAAAATCCGGGATCAGTGGATATTGGCTGGAGGGAATTTTTTGAAGGGTTTGAATTTGCCTCTCAGAATTATCAGAGAAAGAAGGATGGGAAAACGATGTATCCCGATGAATTCAAGGTAATTAACCTGATCAATGGATACCGTTCGAGAGGTCATTTGTTTACCCGTACAAACCCTGTCAGGACCCGCAGGCAATATAAGCCAACACTGGATTTTGAGAATTTCGGATTGTCGAAAGCAGATCTATCGAGACCCTTTGAGGCTGGGAGCGAGCTTGGAATTGGAAAGGCTACTTTGCAGCAAATCCTCGATCATCTCAATCAGACCTATTGTCAGTCCATCGGCGTTGAATTCCAGTATATCCGTGATCCTGAGATCATTGCATGGTTGAAGCAACACATGGAACTCACAAAAAATACGCCGGATTTCAGTATTGTCCAGAAAGAGAAAATTCTTCATAAACTGGCAGAGGCTGTTCTCTTTGAGAAATTTATCCACAAAAGATTTCCAGGCCATAAGACTTTTTCCCTGGAGGGTGTGGAATCACTAATCCCTGCACTGAATGCTATCATTGAAACCGGGGCAGGAATGGGGGTGAAAGAATTTGTGATTGGGATGGCCCACCGGGGAAGGCTAAATACTTTGTCGAATATTATGCAAAAGCCTGTTTCCACTATTTTCTCTGAATTTGAGGGAAAAGAATACGAGGACAAGGAGCTTCTTGGCGATGTTAAATATCACCTGGGTTATTCAAGTAATATCAAGCCAAAAGAGGGAGGAATCATTTCGCTGATCCTTGCACCGAATCCTTCTCATCTTGAAGCTGTCGACCCTGTGGTAGAGGGCATCGCCCGCGCTCGGATAAACAAGGAATACAATGGAGACAATGAAAAAATTATCCCAGTCCTCATCCATGGAGATGCATCAATTTCGGGGCAGGGAATTATATATGAAGTATTGCAGATGTCTGAGCTTACCGGATATAAAACCGGGGGAACCATCCATTTAGTAACAAATAACCAGCTCGGCTTTACCACAAACTACCTGGATGGCCGTTCAAGCACTTATTGCACTGATGTTGGGAAAACGATCTTATCACCGGTATTTCATGTGAATGCAGATGATGTTGAAGCTGTTGCATATACGGTTCAGCTCGCAACGAAGTTCCGCCAGCAATTTCACAAGGACGTTTTTATTGACCTTCTTGGATATCGCAGATACGGGCATAATGAAAGTGATGAACCCCGTTTCACACAACCTATACTTTACAAGATTATTGAAACACACCCTGATCCGTTGGAGATTTATGCGAAGAAGCTAGAAGAAGAGCAAATTCTTCCCTCCCTTGACCTGAACGGGATGAAGCTTCAGATCAATGAAAAGCTGGAACAAGGTCTTAAAAAGTCAAATGCGGTAGAGAAAGCAGATATTGCTCCTTTTCTTGCAGATCTTTGGAAGGATATCCGCAGGGCAAACCCTGATGAGTTTAGCTCCTCCCCTGACACTGCTGTCAATGAAAAGACCTTAAAGGAAATCGGGCATAGCATCACATCACTGCCTGAGGGAGTGGCATTTTTCAGAAAGATCATAAAACTGCAGGAAGAACGCAGGGCTATGATAGAAAAGAAAGGAGCACTGGATTGGGCGATGGGGGAATTACTGGCATATGGGACTTTACTGAAAGAAGGATTTGGCGTCAGGTTATCCGGGCAGGACACCCAGCGGGGAACATTCTCTCATCGTCATTCTGTGCTGACAGTGGAGGACTCAGAACAAAAATTCATCCCTCTTTCCACGATTTCAGATGGACAGGCAAAGTTTGAAGTGATCAATTCACTGCTTTCCGAATATGGTGCCCTTGGGTTTGAATATGGTTTCGCGCTCACTTCACCTGAGATCCTCACCATATGGGAGGCACAGTTTGGAGATTTTAGCAACGGCGCACAGGTCATTATTGATCAGTACCTCTGCAGTGCAGAAGAAAAATGGAAAGTGATGAATGGGCTGGTATTGTTGCTTCCCCACGGCTATGAAGGTCAGGGCCCTGAACATTCAAGCGCCAGGCTTGAACGGTTTCTGGCCATCAGCGGACATAATAATATTCAGGTAGTTAATTGCACAACGCCTGCTAATTTTTTTCATGTACTCAGGAGACAGTTGCACCGTCCATTCAGGAAACCGCTGGTGATTTTTACACCAAAAAGTCTGTTACGTCATCCCCGATGTGTTTCCACCCTATCGGATTTTTCAGTTGGCGGGTTCAAAGAAGTAATTGATGATCAGACTGCAGATCCTGAAAAAATCAGGAAGGTGGTATTTTGTTCCGGAAAACTTTACTATGATCTGCTGGAAGCAAAGGAAAAGTCGCAGAAAGAGGAAATTGCACTCATAAGAATTGAGCAGCTTTATCCTCTTCCAATAATACAGCTCAAAGAAGTTATCAAACATTACAACAAAGCAGATTTGTGGCATTGGATCCAGGAAGAGCCTGCAAATATGGGGGCAGGAGATTTTCTGCAACAGAATTTCAAAGAGGTTCCCTTGATTTTCACTTCCCGTCCTCCCAGTGGAAGTCCGGCAACTGGGTCAATGAAATTGCATAAGATACAGCAGCAATTGCTGGTTGAAAAAGCAATGGGTCAATGCGGTTGCGAAGTTGCAAACCTTACCTGCAGGCTGCATTGTTCAGATAAAGAAGATCAGATTAGATAGGACAATAAACATGGAGGACAAGGAGTTTTTGAGATAGTTGTAATTTTGCGGGAGTTCTTAAGGATAATTGAAAGATCAGAAAAGTATGACAGATATTATTGTACCGAGTCCGGGGGAATCAATCACGCAGGTACAGGTAGCAAAATGGTTAGTGACCGAGGGGGAAGAAGTGGAGAAGGACCAGGAAGTTGTTGAAATTGATTCAGATAAAGCATCTTTTCCATTAACTGCACCTGAAGATGGAGTCTTCAGGATCCTTGTGGCGGAAGGGGAAATTGTTCCTGTAGGGACGATAATTGCGAGGATTGAGCCTTTAAAAGAGGAACAAAAAGTCAAACAGGACAAGCCAGTTGCAAGTCCTGAACCTCTATCAAAATCTTCTATGGTTAGCAAAAAACGATCAGAGGAGGTAAAATCCGGAACCCGGATCTCTCCATTGGCTGAAAAGATCCTTACTGAAAAAGAGATCCGGAAAGAAGAGGTATTTGCTGCCTATGAAGGCAAACGCATAGGGAAAAAGGAGGTTGAGGAATATGTCTCACAATCAAAAAGCAGTGAAAAGCAAAGTGTGATCTCAGGATCCAGGAATGAAGAACGGCGCAAGCTATCCATGTTGCGGCTGAAGCTCGCGGAGAGGCTGGTGGCAGTGAAAAACGAAACTGCCATGCTCACCACATTCAACGAGGTGAACATGAGAAAAATTCTCGATATCAAAGAAAAATACAATGAAGTTTTCAAGAATAAATTCGAAGTGGGTATCGGATTTATGTCTTTTTTCACAAAAGCCGTTACATTGGCTCTCAGGGAATTTCCACAGGTCAATTCTATGCTGGATGGGGGTGAGCTGGTCATTCCTGATTATGTCGATATGGGAGTTGCAGTCAGTGCACCAAAGGGTTTGGTAGTACCTGTGATCCGGAATGCGGAAAAGCTAAGCATACCGGAACTTGAAATCAGGATCAAGGAACTGGCTGTAAAAGCAAGAGACAACAGGATCACGATTGAGGATATGAAAGGCGGAACTTTCACGATCACGAATGGCGGTGTTTTCGGCTCAATGATGTCGACACCCATTCTGAATCCACCGCAAAGCGCCATTCTGGGTATGCATAAGATCATGGACCGGCCGGTTGCAGTGAACGGGAAAGTAGAGATCCATCCGATGATGTACATTGCATTATCTTACGATCACAGGGTAATCGATGGCAGGGAATCTGTAAGTTTCCTCGTGAAGGTGAAGGAGTTTCTGGAAGATCCTTTGAAGATGGAGATGGAAGGTGAAGACCCTGTACTGATGTTGCTCGGGTTGTAAATGAAATAATCATGATCATGCCTTTCTTCTTTTTTTATTAAGTGCTTACATTATTAAGGCAGGAACAGATGAGAAAGTATGTTGATTTTTTGGTGATCGGGTCCGGGATTGCAGGCCTTACTTATGCACTGAAGGTGGCAAAGCACGGGAAGGTCTGTATTGTTACCAAAGCCAAGCTGGACAATACTGCAACAAGTTATGCACAGGGAGGCATTGCAGCTGTGACTTATACGCCTGACTCATATGAAAAACATATCCAGGATACCCTGATCGCCGGCGACGGACTTTGTGATGAACATGTTGTACGCATAACTATTAAGGAATCCACAGAACGGATCAGGGAACTGATCCGGTGGGGTATTAAGTTTGACAGGACAAAATCAGGAAAGTTTGATCTTGCCAAAGAAGGGGGACATTCTGAATACCGCGTTCTGCATCACAAAGACAGTACCGGCCGGGAAATCGAGAATATCCTGGTGGAACAGATCAGGAATCATCCGAAGATTGAGGTGATCGAGGATACTTTTGCAATAGATATTATTACTGAGCACCATCTCGGTATCGAGGTGAACCGCCGGACCCCACATATTACTTGTTTTGGCGCTTATTTTTTGAATCCTCGTACCCATCTTATTGATACTATCCTTTCAAAAAACACACTTATTGCTACAGGGGGGGCCGGACAAGTTTACAGCACTACCACGAATCCACCGATATCGACCGGCGACGGGATTGCCATGGTTTACCGTGCCAAAGGGACAATAGAAAACATGGAATTCATGCAATTTCATCCCACTGCCCTTTATAATCCGCAGGAAAAACCTTCATTTTTGATATCAGAAGCTGTAAGAGGTTTTGGTGGTATCTTAAAGAATTCGGAGGGCAAGGAATTCATGCAGAAGTACGATCCGCGTCTGGGACTTGCCCCAAGGGATATCGTGGCCCGCGCCATAGACAATGAATTGAAGATTCTTGGTGATGATTATGTCTACCTGGATTGCCGGCATTTACCAAAAAATGAGCTGATCAATCATTTTCCTACTATTTATGCTAAATGTCTTAGTGTCGGCATTGACATCACACGCGATATGATTCCCGTAGTACCTGCGGCACATTATACCTGCGGGGGGATCAAAGTGGATGAATACGGGCGAAGTTCCATCAATCATCTTTATGCTTCAGGGGAATGTTCCTGCACAGGATTGCATGGCGCTAACCGGCTGGCCTCAAATTCGCTGCTTGAAGCGCTTGTATTTTCTCACAGGGCAAGCGAGGACGCTGCAGAATCTGCGAAGAACATTGACTATAACGACAATATCCCCGACTGGAATGCAGAAGGTATGGTTTATAATGAAGAAATGATCCTGATCACGCAATCACTCAAAGAGCTGCAGTCTATCATGAGCAGCTATGTCGGCATTGTCCGGTCGAACCTCAGATTGAAAAGAGCATTTGACAGGCTGGAAATTCTTTACCAGGAAACAGAAGCGCTTTACAATAAATCCATCCTGACTCCGCGTATATGTCAACTCAGGAACCTGATCAATGTTGGATACCTGATCATAAAGGCAGCGACTAACCGGAAGGAAAGCCGTGGACTGCATTATTCACTTGATTTTCCAAGGACCATTGAAAGGAGATAATACATGGCATTGATAAAAGCAGTTAATGGAGTCAAACCAGTATTTGGAAAAAACTGTTTCCTGGCTGACAATGCAACGGTTATAGGTGATGTCGTGATGGGAGAGGGATGCAGTGTATGGTTCAATGCGGTCATTCGTGGGGATGTCCACTCTATCCGTATCGGCAATAATGTGAATATTCAGGATGGTGCTACCATCCATTGCACATACCAGAAAGCGCCTGTAAACATTGGTAATAATGTTTCTATTGCCCATAATGCAATCATTCATGGTTGTACGATTCATGACAACGTCCTGATTGGCATGGGCGCAATTGTCATGGATGGCGCCATTATTAACAGTAATTCAGTCATAGGAGCCGGAGCCCTGGTCAAAGAAAATACTAATGTTGAATCAGGATCTGTATGGGCCGGAGTGCCCGCAGTGAAGATCAGGGATATAGATCAGAGCCTCCTGGAAGGACAGGTCAACAGGATCTCAAAGAATTACAGTATGTATGCAAGCTGGTATGATAAGGAAGAATAATTCAACCGTCAGCTTATAAAAAAAACTGTTTTATCAAAAAAACAGTTTTTTTTATTTAAAGAAATGCAAGTACTATTGAATCCCTAATTTTTTCTTGACCAGAGGGAGAATATCATCAGGAGACTCTGAATAGAGCAAAACGTCCTCAATCGCATTGATAATAAATGTGTATTTATTTTCTTTAGCGACATCTTTTATTGCATCCTTTGCTTTTGAAACTATAGGTTGCAAGAGTTCCTGCTGTTTTGACTGTAAATCGGTCTGGGCTTTCTGCTGAAATGCATCAATCCTCCCTTGCAGATCCTCTAATTCTTTTTGTTTTGTCTGCTTTATCAGGTCAGACATTCCTGCAGATCCCTGTTGAAACTCGAGATATTTGTTTTCAAATTCAGCCCGCATTGCATCCAATTGGTCTGAAAGTGTCTGTTGGTACTTCTGTAATTTAATTTTTACGGAATCAACGCCCGGCATTGCAGCCACCAGAGAATTAAAATCAATATATCCGATTTTCTGGACATTCTGTGCTTTAGAGGCAGTTGCAAGAACAATGATGAGGAAAAAAACAATAAAAGTTTTTACTACGTTTTTCATTTTCGTGTTGAGTGTTAATAATTGTTAGAGTGCAAAATTATAAATATTTATGAGATTCTAATGGTTAAATGGTTCTATTTCTTTTCCTGCGGCGGAATACCACCAGAAGGCTGATTGGTGTTCTGGTTACCCTGCTGAGTTCCTTTTGATGTTCCTGAGCCGGTTTCCAGACCTTTCTGGCCACCTGACGTAGCACGTCCTTTTCTCCCTGCAGTGGCAGTTCCCAGATTATCAAGTACCTCATCGCTGATATCATATTTTGGATTAGAAAAAAGGATTGTCAGGGCGCCGGCTTTATCAAAGATCACGGCATAATTATTATTAGTCGCTATTTCCTGAATTGCATTGTACACTTTTTCCTGAACTGGTTTTACAAGTTCCTGGCGTTTTTTCATCAGATCACCGTCCTGGCCAAACCGTTGCCGTTGAAGATTTTTGGCTTCTTTCTCTTTATCAACGATTTCCTGTTCTTTTTTCTTCTTCATGTCTTCAGGCAACAGGACAGCCTGTGCCTGGTAGTCCTGGTACATTTTATCAATTTCTGCAAATTTTGTCTCTATTTCCTTTTGCCACTGAGCAGATATTTCATCAAGCTGAGCTTGTGCCTCAGTGTATTCCGGAAGATTATCAAGAATATACTGACTGTCGACATAAGCAAACTTCTGCGCATGTGCTGCAGCCAGAGCAAAGAATAAAAATACTGTTATTATTATCTTTTTCATGTGTTAATAATTTTGATTTTAATTGTCACATGGAATATCCATAGTTATCATTCGGGTTTGCATGAACAATGTTTGTATGGATATTTCATATTATATACCTCCTGATAATTTTATCAAAGTTAAATGTATTTTTTCATTCTTCTTCGTCAATTGCTTATTATTCCTAGTCGATGGAAGAATTAATCGAAAAATGGAACTGGCTGCCATTCACACCGGGAACACCCCTGACAGGATCAAGTCCATAACCCCAATCTAATCCCAGAAGTCCAAACATCGGCAAGAATACGCGAATTCCGACGCCGACTGACCGGTACACATCAAAGGGGTTAACATTTTTCCATTCCAGCCAATCATTTCCTGATTCCATAAAGGTCAACCCATAGATAGTGGCACTGGGATTCAATGAGATAGGATAACGCAACTCTAATGTAAGTTTCTCATAAGCAGTTCCTCCAACACTGTTTGGGTAATCGGGAGTCAGTGCATTATTCTCGTACCCGCGGAAACCGATCAGATCGCGACCATCCATGTTGTTGTATCCTGTAAGTCCATCGCCCCCGAGATAGAACCTTTGAAAAGGAGTAATCCCAATCCTGTTATTATAAGCCCCGAGTACCCCAAACTGCAATCGCGGCGTCAAAACCAGCTTATCTATGAGGTTGATGTACCATGCTCCTTTAAATTTAAATTTATAAAATTCCACCCACCCATATCTTTCAGTCAATGGCATATCGCCGTAGTCAACATTTCCTCTGAACAGTGAATAGGGCGGTGTAAGTTCGAGATTATTACTGATCTCCGATCCGGCTCTTGGATAAATCGGTGCATCAACGGAAGTGCGGGAAAGAATGATACTATAACTGATTGAATTATAAATTCCGTTCCCTCCTCCGAAAGAAAAGATCTGAGTATAATTATGAGAATTGTACCTGTTATAATTAATAGATTGATATAGAACAAAATAATCATCCGGCCATTTAAGGTTTGTCCCTAAACCAACTGAGATCCCATCAATCTTGAAATAAGCATATGTAGTATCTGAGGAGGCAACTCCGTTGGTATATTTTGAGTGAACATATGATAAACTTAAGGCAAGTGGTTTCCTCCCACCCACCCAGGGCTCTGTAAATGATGCACTATAACTGATATATCCCTGTCCATATGTCTGGAAACGCAAGCTTAGTTTCTGTCCATCACCTGATGGAACAGGTCTCCATGCTTTTAAGTTAAAAATGTTGCGAAGAGAAAAGTTATTGAACGATAACCCGAGTGTTCCCACAATTCTGCCATATCCCCAACCACCTGATAATTCAATCTGGTCAGCCGAGGTCTCTTCAACATTATAGTTTATATCAACAGTACCGTCATCCGGGTTTGGTGTAACGTCGGGAGCAACTTTTTCTGCATTGAAATATTTCAGTTGTACCAATTCCCGCTGTGACCTGATCAGTTTATCCCTACTGAATAACTGCCCGGGACGTGTCTGGAGCTGGCGCAGGGCAACATGATCATTGGTCTTTGTATTTCCTGTTATGGTGACCCTATTCACTGTGGCTTGTTTTCCTTCACGCATCCTGATCTCAATATCGATTGAATCATTTTGCACATTTACTTCCACAGGTTCGACATCAAAGAAAAGATAACCGTCATCCATGTATAAGGAACGGATATCTGAGCCATTAGGATTATAACTCAGTGCAGTCTCAAGTTCACCCTGATCGTAAACATCTCCTTTCTTAATCTTCAGGATACGGTTAAGAAATTCATCCGGATACTTGGTATTTCCTACCCAGGTTATGTTTCTGAAATAATATTTAGGGCCTTCATCCACCCAGATATCTATTGAAACTGTATTATCATCATTTTTGGAGATGGAATCTTTAATGATTTTTGCATCGCGGTAACCTTCGTCATTATACTTTGAAATAAGCAAGCCTTTATCCTCATCATAATCATCCCGGATAAATTTTGCAGATTTAAAGATGCGAAACCGGATATTATTGTAAGCATGCTTTTCAACCACATTTGCAATCTCATCGAAATCGACCCGGAAAACGGCAGTTGCAATCTGATAAATCATTTTATCAATGTCATTCATCGGGTTAAATATCCCTTTCTCTTTGGTTTTTTTCATACTGGCTTTTAGTTGCTCAGTCGTCAGGTTATGGTTCCCATGAATAATGATGTTATATACTCTGACTTTGCTGTTACGGTGTATATTGATATCCAGGCTGACTTCATTGGCAGAAGAAGTGTCTTTTTTTGGAAGAACTTCAACATCAGCATTCAAAAATCCTTTATCTGTGAAATATTTCCTGATAATATTTTTTGTCCGCATGATCATATTCTGAGTCACATATTCTCCTTTGGATATATGGATCTTTTCACGAATATTATCGGCATCCGCTTTTTTTATCCCGGTAAATGAGAAATGTGAAAGTCTCGGCATCTCTTTCAGATAAAAATTCAGATAGAGTTGATTATCGACAATTTGTGCAATTGAAATTTTCACATCTTCAAACAGACCCTGGTCCCAGAGTTTCCGGATTGCCTGGGTAATCTTATCGCCAGGTATTTTAACTTTATCCCCGATGTTTAATCCTGAGAGCATGATCAATACATTATTATCAAGGTATTTAACGCCTGTCACGGTGATCCCGGCGATGATATATTCTTTTGGTGAAGTATAGTCTATGTTAATTGAATTCCCTGATGGTATCTGGGCGACTGCCGGGTAAAAAAACCAGGTTGTGATAAAAAGCAGGATAAGAAATTTAAGTTTCATCAAGTACTAATTGAGATGGCGGGTCTTTGATTTTTTTATTTGTTCACTGGTCATTCCAAATCTTCTTTCTCTTCCCTGGTAATCAACAATAGCTCTGTAAAATTCTTCTTTTGAAAAATCCGGCCATAGAGTCGGAGTAAAATACAACTCACTGTAAGCAATCTGCCACAAAAGAAAATTGCTGACCCTGTACTCGCCGCTTGTTCTTATAAGAAGTTCAGGATCGGGGATAGATGCAGTGGTAAGAGAGCTGGTGAAAGAATCACTAGTGATCTCATCCATGGTCAGGATCCCATCTCTGATTTTCATTGCAAGTGAACGCGCGGCCTCTACAATTTCCCAACGGGAACTATAGCTCAGCGCAAGTACCAGTTTAAGGCCAGTATTCCCGGAAGTGTCTTCAATGGCTTTCATGAGTTCTTCCCTGCTTTTTACAGGAAGGTTCCCGAGATCGCCTATGGCCAATAAGCGAATGTTATTCTCCATGAAGGTTTTTCTTTCCTTATTGACAGATTTTACCAATAATTTCATCAATGCATCGATTTCATATTTGGGCCGGTTCCAGTTTTCGGTTGAAAAAGCATATAAGGTCAGGTACCTGATCCCAAGTTCTGCAGCAGCCTTGACTGTTTCCCTCACTGCATCAACTCCTTTTTCATGGCCTCTCGTCCGTACAAAGCCTCTTTTCCTGGCCCAACGTCCATTTCCATCCATGATGATAGCAATATGCACAGGTATCAGGTCTTTAATTATTTTTTCTTTCAGGCTCATCCAGGCGCAATGTGTACAAGTTGTTTAAAAATGTTTATTATCCTTACATCTGCGACTTCCTTTCAGGCTAAATTTATAACTTACTGTAAGTCCTGAAAATGAATACCAATCATCATTATTCGGATTACCCCGCTGCATTCCCGGCAAATGATTTCTCGTCGGATCAGACAATGCACCGGCCACATCATTCTGATTAATTGCCGGACCATTCAGATAATAAGTAGTGCTGACATCATCGATGTAATCAGTAAATGTTTTATGCATTTCCCAAAATGCAGTAAGCCCAATCTTTTTGCTGACGCTGACTTTTATTCCCAATCCGAAGGGAATACTCACTCCCCATGTTTTATAAGGTTTACGTCCATCATAGCCAACGTTTTGTCCTTCAGTTCCCAGGGGTTGAAGTTTTTTTCCACCCGATTCCGGCTGAAAAGTGAACACCCCAATGCCGGCGTAAAGATACGGTGTTATCCAATTCCACCGACTGCCGGTGAAATATGAAAAGAAATTAAATTCGGCCGTTACCAATAAATCGTTTATCGGACTTTCAAACTGTAGATCACGTCCCGGAAGGAAATTCGTATTATTCGAATTTCCCTCTACTTTTCCGCGGGTAATACCTAACTTGAACGACCACCGGTCATCAAGATTATATCTTGCCATAGCACCATAAGCAATCTGAGCCATCCTGAAAGGAACATCCGGGTTCAGGTCGCCAAGGTAGTATGAATCCCCTATATAAGGGCCCACTTCCAGATCAGTTTGTGCCTTGACCGGTTCTGTCACCCAGAGGCATATCATGAAAAACAAAGAACCTGGAAAAAACCTCAGTTTCAGCTTCAATTGATGAATAGAAAGGGTTACCGTTGGAGAATGCATTAACAGCTATTGCAAATTATCTGGTAAATAACGCAGGTTCACTCTTTTTATTGGAATGCTTAAGGGAATACCAAGAAAATTTAATCAATTCCGGATATCAAGTCCCCAGTTCAATTTTGCACGGATAGTTTCAAAGAAATTTCTTCCGGTCATTCTTAGCAGATGAATTTTAAAATCTTCTTTTTTTATAACAAGTTCTTCAGGCACATCTAATTTCCTGATCCGGGAATCCAGGCCTATATAACATTCTACGTTTTTAGACTCGACCATGATCCTGATGATGCAGGTATCCGGGATTACAATAGGCCGTACCGTGAGGTTGTGGCTTGCAATCGGGGTGATTACAAAATTCTCTGAATCAGGAGTAAGAATAGGACCTGTGCAACTCAATGAATAAGCAGTTGAGCCTGTCGGTGTGGCGACGATCAATCCATCCGCCCAATAAGTATTTAAAAACTCATCATTTACGAACAGTTTTATGGCAAGCATGGAATTGGGACTTCTTTTATAGATCGTAAAGTCATTCAATGCATAGTTAAATTCCCCAAAAAGCTGGTCATTTGTTTCCAGCCGAAGTAAGGTCCGTTCATCAATCATGTATTTCTTCTTGATAATATCATCTAACGCCGGGAGGATCTCTTCTTTTGAAATTCCGGATAAAAAACCAAGCTTACCTATATTTATTCCAATAACCGGGATTCCTGAGTCTCCTATCAGGGTTATTGTATTCAGTAAAGTACCATCACCGCCAATAGAAAAAAGATATTCAACTTTGTCCCTGATCTCCTGCTGTGTTGTAAACATTATTGGTTGCCTGTCAAACCGGATGGTCTTCTGAAGGGTATTAAAAAAGGGTTTATACAGGTAAATGATGCCATTTAGACTAGTTAACCTGTCGATAAATTCCTGCAGGTAAGGAGTATCATTAGCGGAAATTGTCTTTCCAAACAATGCAACATTCATGATATCAAGAATTAATGTAGAAATCCGGTGGCAAAGATAGTCTATTTTAAATGATCAACCGGGTCAGATATTGAGGTAATTCATCAATGAATTATATCGTTCCTGCAGGCTCTCTGTATAAGTATCTTCAGAAAATGAAGCCTTGATGATATAATTGTACCTGATAAAGGTTTGAAGAACAGGTCCAACATCTATCTTATTGATCTTCAATGTAACCTCCATCCGGGTAGAATCCGGAAAAGTTGTTATATACATTCCGAGAATCTTAGCATCATTAGATTCAACAATTTGGGCGATCTCTGTGAGAAGATAATCTTTGTCGTTGAGTTCGAGGATGATGATCCCACCCGGATTGTTCAGGGCCATCAGTTCAGATATGTGATGACAGATGCTGGCCAGCGTGATTGATCCAATGTAACGTTTCTTCTCATCCAAAACAGGTAACAAGGTCAGTTTCATTGCATCGACGATCCTGATGACATCGTAGATGTGTTGATTTTCAAAGACATATGCATTGGACAATGAAACAGGTTGGCTTACAAGGGTCCCGGTAAGATTATTTAAGGTCAGGATATCAGTATCTGAGATCACACCAAGAAATTCTGTTTCATCCACGACCGGAAGATGTGAAACCCTTAATTCGTCCATAAGTTTGAGAGCATCGGTTCCGCTGTCAGAAGACCTCAGTGGGGTGATTGTATCAACTATCAGTTGCCGTGCGATCATGATTCAGGTTTTGTCATTCAGAATGCTAAGATAACTATTATATCTCATTGACGTGATATCGCCCGTGGCCAAGCCGTTCTTTACCGCACACCCGGGTTCATGAGTGTGAGTGCAGTTTTTGTACCTGCAAAATGGCAGGAGCTTTTCCATTTCAGGAAAGCATCTGGGAATTTCATTTTTCTCAAAATCGATCAGCCCGAATTCTCTTATTCCCGGAGTATCAATAATAAATCCACCATTCGAAAGCTCAAACATTTCTGCAAAAGTCGTAGTATGTTTACCTTTTAAGTGGATCTCAGAGATCGAACCTGTTTTCAGTTTCAGATCCGGCTGAATGGCCATTATGAGTGCAGATTTACCAGCACCTGAATGCCCTGAAAAGAGGCTGGTCTTGCCTTTCAAAAGTTCACTTAATTTTTCGACATTATCCCCTCTCAATGCTGATACGGAATAACAAGGATACCCGGCATGTTCATAAATCTTTTTCAGGCTTGCCTCATACGATGCAAGTGTTTCATTATAGAGGTCGATCTTGTTAAATATTATGCTTGCCGGGATGAAATATCCGGTTGCAGTGACCAGGAACCGATCTATGAATCCTGTCGATGTTTTGGGTCGTGCCAGAGTGACAACCAGAAATGCATGATCAAGGTTGGCAGCAATGATATGAGTGGTTTTGGATAAATTTATGGCTTTCCTGACAATGTAATTCTCCCTCTCATAAATCCGGGTGATCACACCGGTATCTTCATCTGCCTGTTTCCCGAATTCCACTTTATCCCCAATGGCTACCGGGTTTGTGGAACGCAATCCATGTATCCGGAATTGCCCTTTCAGCCTGCATTCAGTTTTGATGCCATCCTGGGAACGAACGGTGATCCAGATGCCCGTAGATTTTATAACAACGCCTTTCAATCTTTATTCCAGTATCGAATCAGGGAAAATTATAATGTTTCCTGACGGGTTTTTTAATATCCCAGATGCATTCCAGGCCATCTTTAAAAATGACAAAATCGCCGGGAAGAATTGTATAGTTTTGTTCCCTCGATTCGATCACTACCTCCCCTTCCAGGAAGAGGCATTCTTCATCGCCATCATAAGAATGACTGAAACGGGATACCTCTTTTTCCCAGATGGGCCATTTCCTGATCTGGCGTTCTTCAATTTCTGATTCGGCCAGTTTCTGAATTATCACCTTTTCCATAATTCCCATGTTCAAAAATAAGCATGTAAAGGTAATAAAATCACAGAAGAATGACCACAGTATCGGAAGGATTTGCCAGATTCTTGTTCAGGTCAGGGCATATATCTTTCCGGGCAGACTTTTGACTATCCCCTCGAATTCGAGATTAAGCAGGCATGCAGAAGTTCTGCTCATGGTCAACCGGCACAGGTTGCTTATATCATCAATCCCTGATGGTCCATTTATATTGAGGTAATCGACAAGTACTTTTTCATCTTCCGTCATTTCCAGGAAGATTTTTTTCTGGAATCCATCCGGTTTTTTTCCTTTTTCTTCCCAGCCCATCAGGTAGCGTATGTCTTCAGCCGATTGTACCAATGAAGCCATATTCTTCCTTATCAGGCGGTTTGTTCCTTCCGAATATATATCATTGATTCTCCCGGGAATGGCAAAAACATCACGGTTATAAGAATTCCCAATTTCTGCCGTGATCAACGCTCCTCCTTTATCAGCCGCCTCAACGACCAGGATTGCATCGCTGATACCGGCGATGATCCTGTTCCGTCTGGGGAAATTCTCACGATCGGGTATTGAATCATTCATAAATTCAGTCAAAAGACCACCATTCTTCATCATTTTTTCAGCCAGCTTTTTATTCTGATTAGGGTAGATCATCCCGAGACCATGACCAAGAACCCCTATGGTTTCAAGGTTATTTTCAAGAGCAGAATGGTGCGCGCAACTATCTATTCCATAGGCCAGCCCGCTTATTATCATCACCTTATCCTGTGCCAGGTCAGAGATGATCCTGTGACAGACACTCCGGCCATATTCTGTGGCATTGCGCGTTCCGACAACAGCAATGATCCGCGAAATGTTCATGTCGGCAGTGCCTTTATAATAAAGTAAGACAGGACTATCGATGCAATTTTTTAAACGGAATGGATAATCTTTATCAAGGAAGAATAGTGTCGTGATCCGGAATTTATCAAGAAAAGCCAGCTCTTTCTCTGCCCGTTCGAGAATCGATTTATCAGACATAGCATCCAGGATTTTCTCACCGATCCTCGGCACCTTTTCCAAAAGTTTTTTCTTTTCTTTAAATACAGCCTCTGCACTACCGCAATAGGTCACCAATTTCTTTCCAAGAACATCTCCGATTCCCGGAACCAGGGTCAAGGCAATCTGATAGAGAAGTATCTCTTCATTCATAGTATTTTTATTTATTCATTTCCCGATATATTTCCCTTAATTATGAAAGTGGAACATTAATCGGCCGGAATGTGAAAAAGTAATATGAAAAGTTGAAATTATTAATCACTGGTCTCATTTAATATTTGGTATTTTTGTGAATCAGCAAAACAGGAAAAGATTTTGAAAGTCCTGGTATGTCCTCTCGATTGGGGAATCGGTCATGCAACACGATGCGTCCCTGTAATCCGTAAATTTCGGGAACTTGGGAATGAGGTTGTAATCGCAGCTGACGGAAGGCCTTACGAATTCCTGAAAAAAGAATTTCCCGGTTGCCGGTTTATTCGTTTTAAAGGAGCCAGGATCACCTATCCAAGAGGACATGGGTTCCTGTTTAAAATCATCAGACTCTCTCCTCTTCTAATCAGAAGTTATTTTCGTGAGCGAAAAGATATTAAAAAGCTGATCAGGCAGGAAGATCCAAGTATTATTGTTTCCGATAACCGTTATGGGGCATGGAGCAGGGCCCGGTTCAGCATATTGATCACGCATCAGGTTAATATTATTTTACCTCCTTCGGTCCATTTCCTTTCTTCTTTTCTCAACAGGATGATTTTTCGCCAGATTGAAAAATTTAACGAATGCTGGATCCCTGACTTTGAGTTACATAATGGACTTGCCGGGTTGCTGTCACATCCAAACAGATTACCCCGAAACGCTCATTATATAGGCACTTTGTCACGGTTCTCGGATATTGGACAGAGGGAAATCCCACATCCCAGCGATTATGACATTATGGTAACTCTTTCAGGACCAGAGCCTCAGCGGACAATCCTGGAGAAGACGATCTTTGAACAATTGAAAAAATCAGGACTAAGCGGGATCATTGTAAGAGGTCTGACAGAAAAAACCGAAGAATGTGATCTGACGGATAAGATCCATGTATTCCCGCATCTGGAAACAGCAAAGATGAAAGAATATATACTTCGTTCACGCTTAGTGATTTGCCGTTCCGGTTATTCAAGCCTGATGGACCTGGTAACTTTGGGTACAAATGCCATTCTCATTCCGACTCCCGGCCAGACTGAACAAGAGTACCTTGCCCGTTATCTTATGGAAAAGAAAATTTATTTTTCCATGCCTCAGTTTCATTTCGATCTTCTTTATGCCATCGAAATGTCACGTAATTTTCATGGGTTAGTAATGAAGAATGATTACAGGCTTCTTGGGGAGCGCATCATGGAAATAAAGAAGGGATCTGGTACTGGCAGGGCATTTAAACCCTGATATCCCTTTTCTTCCCGGCCGCCCTTATGACAAATATTATCCCGGCAATAATAAGCGGAATGCTAAGCAGTTGCCCAAGATTCAGGCTCATTGATCGTTCAAAACTTTCCTGGGGTTCTTTAACAAATTCGATAAGGAAACGCATACTGAAAACAAGGATCATGAACAGGCCGAATATCATTCCTTCTGCGGGTTTCCCGTTTTTCCTGTAATAGTACCACCAAAGAAAGAGAAAAATAATCAGATACGACATCCCTTCGTAAATCTGAGTCGGATGTCTTGGATCAAGATTCAATGGAGATGCAGCCCTGAGAAATATGAATCCCCATGGCAGATTTGTTATATGTCCGAATATTTCTGAGTTCATAAGGTTGCCTGAACGGATGAGCAGGCCTGAAAGCGCCACAACAATTACCAGCCGGTCCATGACCCAAAGGAAGTGAAGCTTTTTATAATGTGCGAAGATAAGAATGGTGATAATGATCCCGATAGCAGCACCATGACTGGCCAATCCGCCCTCCCATACCATCAGAATCTGTGCCGGATGAGCCAGGTAATAAGCCGGTTCATAAAATAAACAATGACCCAATCGCGCACCAATAATTGTTCCTATGACCATATAAGTGGTCAGGGAATCAAGGACACTGACCGGTACATTTTCTTTTTTAAAGAATCTCAGCATAATTATATAGCCGAATAAAAAGGATGCAGCAAAAAGCATCCCGTACCAGCGAACGGCAAAACTCCCGATCCTGAATATTTCCGGATCGACATTCCAGTTAATGTAGCTTAGCATCATGGTTTATTAAATCTAATTATTCTCATCTTTCATTTGGGTTTCGTGATGAGTGATGTGAGTGTGTGGATTATGTTTGTTAGTGATATTTCTTAAGTTCTTTATGAAATAAGATATCTAAATCTTTTGCCAGCTTCTCCTGGTTATTCTCCACAGCAATATTATACATTCGCCTGAGAATCCCCATGGCCAGTTCAATGTCTTCTGAATAATACTCCTTCACACTCCCTTTGAACGTATAATAATAATCGAGGTTTTGTGAATAGATCTGACTGATCCTGGTCATTATCTTATTCGCTTTGACAGGTTCACCGGCTCTGTAATACAACTCCGCAAATGGTATCGTGTACATGTCATATGTATATTTGGAATCCGGAAATAATTCGAAATATTTATCCATAAGCTTAATAGCGTCATCGTATCTCCTTATATTTATAAGAGATTGTGCAGTACGATACATATTTGTTTTCGGTACTGACTGGTTACTTAAACTTTCCGGATCCACATATACGTGCGGATCGTTCATATTTCCCCAGGCAAACTTATTCATCAGGAGATCATAAGAAGTCAAAGGATCCACTCCTCCCATGTTTGGGATGTAATCTTCCCTGGTAGCTTTGACCGGCAAGAATTTGTAAACCCATCCAGTCACCAGACAGAAAGTATCGACATTAAAGCAATAATTCATGCTTGAAGGTGAGACAAAGTACAACGGCCGGCGCCAATTATTATTTGCGACGAGGTCGAGAAGCATCAGATCATTTTTGTAAAGTTCATTTGTCTTTATGGTCCAATAGATTGTATCTACCATTTTATCCCGTAAATATTCCGGCACGATGCCATATTTTAGGCAGGCAGCTGAATCAACCGCCAGCTTGACTTTTCTCGACGGGAAGAATTTCCATTTTTCACCGTTTTGAAGTGTCAGGTAGGTGTCTGAATCATCACTTTTAATAAAATCAACCAGGTCCTTCAGGTTCATATAACCTTTGATACCAATATCATAAAAAGGAATAATGTCATTGATGCCGGGTTTATATTTTTCCTGGGGAATTCCAAACGGACAGGGTTCTGATTCGTACGATTTCCTGAAAAGTCCATCCATGTACCAGGATCCTCCGGCAAGCATCAGGTTTACAACTCGTACATCCGTCCGAATCCCTTCAACTTCCTGATCATACCATAGGGGAAAGGTGTCATTGTCCCCATTGGTGAACAAAATTCCCTGTTTATCGCAGGAATTCAAATAGTTTGCAGCATAATCGCGACAGGAATATTTTCCCGAGCGATCATGATCATCCCAATTTTCCTTTGCCATAATTCCCGGAACAAGAATAAGGCATATCATTGAAACCAATAATATCGAAAGATTTTCTCTTTTTAGAATACGTTTTGCCAGGTTTATCAGACAGATTAACCCCAACCCGATCCATATTGAAAAGGCAAAGGTTGATCCGCAATAGGAATAGTCCCGTTCACGGGGTTCAAAAGGTTTCTGGTTCAGATAAACTACGATGGCCAGGCCAGTCATGAGAAACAAAAGCGTGATGATGATGGCTCCTTTATATTCCTTCTTCATCTGATAGAAGAAGCCAATCAACCCCAGGACAAAAGGAAACATGTAATATTTGTTTGTTCCCCTGTTCTTCATGCTATCGGGCATATGGGTCTGCGGATGGCCAACCAGCCATTTGTCGATAAAGGGGATTCCGCTGATCCAATTTCCATTTTGTGGTCCGCCATAACCCTGGATATCGTTTTGCCTGCCTGCAAAATTCCACATGAAATACCTGAAATACATCACACCTACCTGGTATTGTAAAAAATATTTCATGTTCTCAAGGAATGTTGGCTTTTTCAGTGTTTCAGTTTTTCCATCTGAATTCGTCACATTAATTGGTACTCCCTTTTTTACCCAGTTTTTGAAAAACTGCTCTGAGCCGCTTGGTTCATTGCTCCACATACGGGGGAAGATGGTAGTAAAACGCGGATCAAAAACAGGAATAGTTCCTTTCTGGTCATCAATGACCACATATTTTCCTGCTTTATCATCTCTTTCGTAAACAGGACTCCCATCTTTATAGCTTATGATCGGGGCATTGTAATACGGACCGTAAAGAAGCGGCCATGTACCATATTGTTCGCGGTTCAGGTAATTGACCAGGCCTATGACGTCTTTCGGTGCATTTTCATTGATCGGTGTGCCTGCATTTGAACGTATGATCAGCATGATGAAGGAGGTATATCCGATCAGCAAGAATGAAAAACAAAGAATGATAGTATTAAGCAGAGGTTTCCCTTTTTTCTTTGTGATTATCAACCCCAAAACGATGAGACTGATAAGGATCAGGAAATAAAAGATCAGGCCTGAATTGAACGGCATCCCTAATTTGTTGACAAGTAGCAACTCAACCTTACCTGCCATCTCAGGAATCCCCGGGATCACCAAGTACATGATAAAAGCAAGAATGACAACGCCAAGGATCAGAGTCAGCAGAATTCCTTTCAGTGAGGTCTTGTATTTCTTAAAGTAAATGACAAATGCAAGGGCAGGTATGGTAAGCAGGCTAAGAAGATGCACGCCGATGGCAAGACCGATCATAAAAGTGATAAATACCAGCCAGCGATTGGCATGCTCAGAATCTGCCATTTCTTCCCACTTTAAAACAGACCAGAAGACAAGAGATGTAAACATCATGGACATGGCATAAACTTCGCCTTCCACAGCTGAAAACCAGAAAGAATCGGTGAATGTAAAAGTGAGAGCGCCAACCAGGCCCGAAGCAAAAATCGTGTACATTTTCCCTTGTGTCATTCCGTCTTTACCAACTACTATTTTTTTGGCAAAGATGGTAATCGACCAGAACAGGAATAAAACAGCAAAAGCACTGCAGATGCCTGACATTCCATTGATCATCAAAGCGACTTTTGAGGTATTTCCAAATGCCAGTAACGAGATCACCCTGCCGATCATCTGCATTGTAGGTGCCCCGGGAGGGTGGCCGACCTGCAATTTGTAGGTAGTGGAAATGAACTCACCGGGATCCCACCAGCTTGCCGTTGGTTCAAGTGTGAGCAGGTATACAATTGCTGCAATGGTAAACACGATCCACCCGAACAGATTGTTGAGCTTTTTGTATTGAGCCAATGGGAAATACATCAACGATAAGATTCAAAAAGCGAAAGTACTAAATTTGCCCAGACTAAAAAATATTCTACCTTTGCCAGCTGAATTAATGGCCCTTTGCAGAGGGTGAAAGCGTCGCTGTGACAGAGTGACAATGTGACAGAGTGACAAACAATACTTGACTGGAAGTTTATATTTAAACACTTGAATTGTCCCGTGGTGTAACGGCAGCACAAGAGATTTTGGTTCTCTTGGCCCAGGTTCGAATCCTGGCGGGACAACAAATAAATCAATATAAAACGCAGTATATTAATTATCTACGGCGTTTAAATTTTGACTGGGGGACGGTTAGGGGGATGGTAAATTAGGTTTTGACACTGATTATTTGTTGTTTTTCGATATCTTTCTTATTTCCTGATGTATTGCAATTAAATAATCCCCTATTGTTGAAACAACCCATGAAAATAGGCCAAGAAAGATAGAAACGAAAAAAACGACGAAACCCAAAGTAATACCGACCGGATTAATAACAGTTTCTTTATCGATTCCGCCTCCATAGGAAGAAACAGTACTTTGGATCATTGTACTCATGGTGAGCCAAATAATTACGGAACCAATCAGTCCAAATACTAATACTATCACTCCAAACACACGGAGCGAATTAATACCAGGGGAATGGGGTAATTCATAACTTTTGTGTTCGGATACCTCTTTTTTATCTTCAGATACAAAGATTTGATCCAGTTCGTTTGACATACTATTGTTTTTTTTGTTTTGAATATAACGCGAGGAAAAATATAAAAAAGGACAGAATCATTAGACATTCTCCAATATTGATAAATGTCGGTAAAATCGAAGGGTCTTATTTTGATGTTAGATAATAGTGAAACGTACTATAAACACAATAAACGTTTACAATAAGTCCAATACCAGCGCCTATTATGGCTAATAGGGTCATCTTTTTTAAGTTCATACCATTTTTTTAGTTCGTAATATCATTAATCTTTTTTAAAGATATGAAGAACGGTTATATATTTACAACTGAATTAAAAAAAAATCATTATGGAAATCTTAACAACTATTATCGGTCTTATTGCATTAATAGTCTTTTTTGTAATGGCTGTTGCTCTTGGTAATATTAGTCAGGCCGTAAGAAACACAAACCGGATCATTTCCGCCTGGTCAAGGGAAACAGGAATAGGTTTAGTCTTTAAATGTTCAAAATGTAACAAAAGTTACGAGGGTAAAAAGGCCGTTTGTCCTCATTGTGGGGATCAGAAAACATATGTATGAGAATCTCCCCGATGTTACATGTGAAGACGATTAAAGCGTTAGTCCTCTAAGAAAAAGATACCAGCATAAGAAAGAGACTAAAAGGAAACGTGGAAAGAAGGGTTAACCCGTCTGTTGCAGTTATTCAGGTTTTATATGCTTGGTTTTTCTATCCAGTACATTCGCTGGACAAAACGAATTGTCTGACCACACTCCGCTGATTTAAATTGACCGTCTTACTCTCTTAAATATCAATAGGGTAAGGTGATCTGGTTGCTTAGGCGAAGGCTGATCAAAGTGAGAGTCTTTCCCATCCAGACACATTATAATTCATGCTTAAAATCATTCAGACCGATATTTAAGGGCTTTTGCAGTATCACCCAGCTCATAATATATCTTTGATAAATTGAGCCGAATATTGGTATATGAGGGCTTGAATTGCAAAGCTTTTTCATAATAAGGGATTGAAGCATTATAATTTTTCATTTCCTGATAACATAATCCAATATAGCCCAAAATATCCGCATTTTTTGGATCATTATCAGAGGCGTTTAGTAAGTAATGTAAAGCTGAAGAATAATTTTTAATTGAATAGAAAATGACTCCAAGATTATAAGAGGGCTCAACCCATTTAGGATTGTAAGATATTGACTTCTCAATCAGTGATATTCCCGGTAATGTATCTCCTGTGTAGTACCTGATCATACCCATATTATAATAAACATCAGAGCAATGGGAGCTATCTTTATTGTATAAATCAAGTGATTTCTGGTATTCGGTTAAGGCTATTCTTGCAAATTTCTTTCTTTCTTCCAGAGAGTTACTTTTACTGATCATTTTTGCGAAGTCATCAGCATATGCATAGTGTGTACGTGCACTGTCGGGTGCAGTTAATATTCCAGAAGCATCCAAGGTCAGGTTGTCCTTCCAAATGCCATTTCTGACAATCGTTTTAATGATAAAGAGGATTGAAATTATTGTCAGAATTCCTAATATCTTTTTAGCTTCAAACCAATCAGGATTTTTTAAGTCTATCCTAAAAATTACTGCAAGAACAAATGGCATAGCAACACAAAATGCAATGGATGGGGTGAACAGAAACCTTTCGGCAAATGATGAACCAATATGAAATACCAGGTTGGAAGTCATAAAATAGGCAATGAAATAAAAGAAAATCGCAAAAGAAAATATGTTTTTTCGTTTCAGACCTATTATTCCAATTACCAGTAAACCGATATGGATCAATAACGATATTATAGCAGTCAGGTTATTCCAACCAACAACTTTAAATGTATTATAAGAATAATCCCACGAAAGCGTTACAGGGAAAATTAATAATTTCAGAGCATACAATAATATTGTAAAACAAGTTGCCAACCTCTCACCAGTATTTGATGCCGCCATCAGTGAATTATTGATAGGTATCAGTTCTTTATTGAGAAATAAAGAATCAAGAACCATCCATCGTATTCCCAAAACAAGACCTGCAATAACCAGAAAGGGAATTATTGTCAACGTTATCTTTTTTATCGGGGCTCCGGAGAAAAAATAAAGAACCAATGGGATCAAACCAAGGTATGCAAAACCGTTTTCCTTTGAAAGCAAACAAAGAAAAAAGGAACAACAGCTTAACACCAGATAACGTAAATTCTTTTTATCATAATAATCAAACAGCCAGAGTAATGCTAATAATCCAAACAACATGCAAAGTAATTCATCCCGACTTTTAATATTAGCAACTACTTCCGTATGTAAAGGATGAAAAATGAATAAAGCCGTAATGCAAACCGGAACATATAAGGCATAGTTCCTGAAAATTCTCAGTAAGATTTTGAATAAGAAAACACTTAAGAGCGCATAAATGAAAATATTAAAAAAATGGTTCTCCGTGCTTGAATTGCCGAATAGGGATTTCTCAAGAGCAAAATTCATCAGCACGACCGGACGATAGTCAGCAGTATTGCTGCCATCATATCCATAGAGTGTACCTTTTGTTACGATATTCGAAAAACCTGAAACACCTTCTTGTACAAATTTATTATTTAGCGTATAGATCGAGTCATCAAGGACATAATCAAATTTTAGTGTATTAAGATATAGCAAGAATGCAAGCAGGAAAAAGATAAAAGTCAACCATTTGCGTGCCGAACCGGATGAAACAGTTAAGCCGGAGATTGATTTTATTTTCCTGTTTTTTTTTCTCGACATAAAAGTGAGTCATTATTATTTCAGAGAATTGTAAAAATAGAAAAACTTATGAATTCACAGACACACAAATGACCCGAAAGAAAATTTTTCGACTGGAAATAGACTGGAAATAAAAATTATAAAGGATGAGAAGAAGAATTATCTGTGTTTAATGAAGCAATAAAAACCCCCTCTGATCGTCTTTACCAGAGAAAAGGGCAACAATCAAAAAAACAAAGTTAATATCACATTCAAATTTACATAGAGATGAAAAAAGTTTTATGTGGCAGTGAAATGGACCGGATGCCGAACTGGGCGTTCAGGATCATGGCGTTCATGTTTAAGATTACTGACATTTTTAAATCTACAGAAAACAAGCTTGACCCTTTCGACATACAAAAAGGACAAACCGTAGTAGATTACGGAAGCGGGACAGGAAGATATCTCCGAAAAGCTTCAGAATTGGTTGGAGATAATGGATTGGTTTACGCTATTGATATTCAGGAATTAGCCATAAAATCAGCATTCCGGATGATTGAAAAATATGACCTGAAAAATGTGAAGCCGGTCTTGGCTGATGGCTGGTCTGTGAACCTTCCGACGCATACTGCTGATATCGTTTATGCATTGGATATGTTTCATATGATTGGGAATCCAGGGGAATTTCTGAAAGAATTAAACAGGATCACAAAAACCGATGGAATACTTTATCTTGAAAATGGGCATCAGCCAAGAACTTTAGCCAAAGATAAAGTATCGAAATCAGGGTTCTGGGAAATTACCGACGAAACAAAAACATTCCTCAAATGCAAACCGAAATCCCTTGAAATGTCTGAAAAGCAGAAGATTCAGTGATGAGTTATTTCACTTCCAGCAATTCCACTTCAAATACCAATGTTGAATAGGGTGGGATCACGCCCATGTCCCTGTCCATGTATCCGATGCCTGAAGGAATGATCAGGGTGGCTTTCCCTCCTTCTCTCATCATTGAGATTCCCTCATCCCAGCCCTTAATGACCTGACCCCTGCCAATCATGAATTCAAAGGGCTTTTTGCGCTTCACGGAAGAATCAAATATTCTCCCATCTAACAACTTTCCGGTATACTGAACTTTCACAATCTTTCCTGGCTCAGCTTTAGGACCTTTTCCTACCAGTGTTGGTATATAATATAACCCACTGGGTAGCGGTTTTACTGTTATTTTGTTGTCTTTCAGATATTTTTCCCGCTGGATGGGTTCAACAATCTTTAAAGAGTCTGCAATCCTTTGAGCAGCTTTTTTGGTTTCTAATTGTTCCTTTTCATATTCTGCTTTTGTCTTTACATCAATAATATCGACATCGTAAATAATTGGTTGGTAGGGTGCCACCAGTGAGCCATTTCCATTCATTCCAAAGGCCAGGGCGGAAGGGACAATGAACCTGGCTTTGCTTCCCTGTCTCAATGTCGAGATCCCTAATTGAAAACCTCTCGTGTCGACCGGTCTGCCATATTCAAAATTCATTGGCCTTGGACGATCAAAAGAAGAGAATATCTCGGTGCCATCCAGGACTGAAATCTTGTAATTCATCCTTACCTGGCATCCACTGTCGATTTTTGTTCCTGTTCCCACGCTTGTTTCAATGATATAGAGACCCAGTTCAGTGGGTTTAACAGTTATGTTATTATCCTCTACATACTTTTTAATTTGTGTCTGCTCATCGGCGATCAGACTTTCAATTGTCTGGAAAGATAATAGATGAACGTGAAAGTGAAAGTATTCATTGCTGTCGATCCCCTTAGGTATTTGTCTCATTTTAAAAGTCTTAAAAAAAAGAGAGTCGGCTCTGACAAGAAAGACACCGCTGTCACCCTTTGACAGCATGACAATTCCTTCATTCAGGTCCCCTTTAAAATCAGGAGGGGGCAGGATAAATTTTACAGGCGCAGGACGATCTTGTCTCTTAGTATTATAGAAAACTGAATCCTTTCCATGAGACTTGCCATGGTAGAGCATATCAAATATGACATAATTCCCGGTCCTTGGCGTAACCGTATCATTACTGGTCTTGTATATCTTATAATAAAGGCCGGTTTTTGTCTTTGAAAACCCGGGGAAATTTTGTGAAAATGCTGATGAAGCCATTATTGCTGATGTCATTACTAACACCGCGGTGAAAAATCGTTTATTCATTTTTTCTAATTTACTGTTTGAATGAAAAAAAGTTGAAGGCGTTTTAATAAAGATATGCAAAGTTAGATTTTTTTTAATAGAGCGGCCTTCCGATTGATATATTCAGACGGGCAAGGCTTACGGCATAATCAGTCTGGGCCTTGAGCAGGTTGACTTTGCTTTCTGCTGCAGAAGTTTCTGCATCCAGGAGATCAAGGTTGGTAATTGCCCCGCTCGAGTAGCTGACCTTAGCAAGGTCGAGTGCTTCTTCAGCCTGCTTTACCTGCATATTACTCTGGTTGATCTTCTGCAGCGAAGCAGCCACGCTCGCTTCATTCTGGTACACTTCACTGGAAATATCCCTGCGGGTCTGTTCAGTTTCCTGTTTAAGTTCATTGATCTCGACATTTGCAAGTTTAATATTATTCTTCCGGCGGGTGGCGTCAAAAATCGGGATATGCAAACCAACGCCGGCAACATAATTAGGAGTCAGTTCATTAAGGTTGGGGAAGAAGCCATTTTTAATACCTCCCGTAAGAAAAGCATCCAGTTCAGGATTGTTTTGAGCTTTCACAAGTTTTAGCTGAAGGTTTGCATGTTCTTCTTTAAGACCGGCTACTATCATCTCATAACGGTTCTGAAGAGCAAAATGAACCAGGGAATCAGGATTGATAACTGAATTGCTCAGGGTTAAATTCTGTTTGACTTTCAGGGGAGTGCTTACAGGAAAACCTAATAACGAATTCAGGATTGCCTGTTGTGTTTTTATTTCACTCTGGATATCAACTTTTTGGTTCTCGGCTGTCGATATTCTTACCTGTGTTGAAAGGATCTCATATTGAGTCGCGGATCCGGTTTCTTTCTTTTTTATAATAAACGCAAGATGATCATTCAGGTTATCAAGCTGGACATTGATTATTTTCAGGGCTTCCTGGAGGTAAACCAGTGTATAATAACTAACAACAGTGACCAAGTCAAGTTTTTGCTTTACCAGTTCGACCGACTTTTCTGAGATCGTCTTCCCGGATTCTTCTGTTTTTATATTCCGGGATGTTTTTGAAAAATCATAAATGGTTTCTCTCACATCTATTTCAGCATTATAATTATTTTGAGGATAAAGCTCGAATGTACCCAGCATGGGAAATGATAATTTGGAACCTGGTCCCAGCCTGGTATAACCGGCTTGCCCCGAAATATCCGGATAGTATCCTGAACGGGCAAGACCAATGGCGGCATCTGCAGACTTGATAGCTTCTTGGGCTTTCAAGACTGTCGGGTAAGAAGATGTCACTTGCCGGATTATCTGCTGAAGGCTTAGTGAATCATTAGCACCCGGGAGAGAAAGTTGCCGGGCAGGTTGTCCCGATATAAATAATGGGAACAGGATAATCAGAATAAATGCAAATCTTTTTTTCTTAAACCTTTTCATACTGATTCAAGTTAATTTCATTCCTGTAGAAGTAAATTTTCATTTTGCCGTGGCTCTTCATTGTCAGCTTCCGGATTTGGTAGACTTACATTGTTGCTTGTTCTTCCTTTTCCTTTACTGCCAACCTTCAGGAAAATGACAGGTACGGCGCTGATCACCGTTATCAGGGCAGCCAGAAGGAAATCGTCATCGATGGCCTGGACAAACGACTGCCTTGACACATGCGACATCAGGATAACCTGGCTTTCTTTGTCTGCCATGCTGCCTAAGCTACCTGTACTGGAAGTAATGAAATACCTGATATTCTGTAACACCTGGTGATATGCAGGTGAATTCGACTGGATCATTTCACCGAATGACTGGTTGTGATAAGTAATACGCGTTGTCAAAATGGTCGTAAGGATGGCTACGCCAAAACTTCCGCCAACCTGACGGATTACATTCAGCAGCCCGGAAGCCTGACCCATCTTATGCCTGGGAATATCGACAAGAGCAGAAGCGGTCAGAGGAGAGAACATGATCCCCATTGCCGCACCGCGCATATACAGTGTGAGCATGATATAAGCGTTTTCCGTCAGGTACGACATGCTGCTGTTCAAAAAGAATGTGGCTGCAAGCAGCAGGGCGCCGCCAATAATAAGGAATTTGGGGCTAATCCGTGTGGTAAGGAACCCTGCAACCGGCGCTACAATACCCTGGATTATCCCGACAGGAAGGAAGACTGATCCTGCCTGAAGGGCGGTATAACCCAGTGAATTTTGCAGATATAAGGGTAAAAGAAATGTACTCCCGAACATTCCCATCCCAAATATAAAAGTCACTAAATTGCTGATGGCGAAATTATGGTCCTTTAACAGTCCCAGGTCAATTATCGGATGATCGACAATTAGCTCAGCCGAAATAAAGACAACGAATGCAACTGCAGCTATTGCGAAACAAGACAATACTACTGGAGAGGACCATCCCCCTGAATTTGTTGAGGCATTACCTTCTGTCAGTGCATATAATAAAAAAGGAAGAAAAATAGTTACCGATAAAAATCCGACCGGATCGAAAGGACCCACATTTTTATTCTTGTACTCTTTCTGGATAATGGCGGTAGCCAGCATTCCTGCAATCCCGATGGGAACATTGACATCAAATATCAATGGCCAGCTGAACCGGTCGACCAGGTATCCACCAATAAGAGGTCCGAAAGAAACTGATGCGGCAGATGCAATCGACCAGAATCCCAATGCCACGCCTCTCTTTTCAGCGGGGAATTCCCTTGTAATAATAGCCATGCCGACCGGCATCAGGCAGCCGGCCCCAAGCCCCTGGATCACACGTGAAAAGATAAGGACGTCTTCATTTGGAGAGATACCGCACATGAAAGATCCAAGCGTGAACAGGAACAACCCAAGAAAATAAACCCGTTTGTATCCAAAACGGTCAGCCAGCCATGATGATGTGGGAAGCATCACAGCCAACGCAAGCATATATGCAGTCAATACCCATTCAATCTTATCAATATCAACCCCATATGAAGCCATGATCTTTGGCAGACCGACATTGACGATGGTTGCATCGAGCACGGCCATGAAAGTTCCGATCATCACATTTGCAAGCAGCCACCATTTATAGGAGGGACTCGTTGAGTCAAATGTAGCATTTTGTTCACGGATGAAATCGCGAAGATGACTTATGCCAGGAAATCTTTTCGTCATTATTTTATTATCTTGACCACAACCGACATGCCAGCTACAAAGTGGAAAGAATGGTAGTCCGAATTATTTTTTATCTCATCGACAGAGATCTTGATAGGAATGCGCTGGGTGACTTTTGTAAAGTTCCCGGAGGCATTATTGGGAGGTATCAGTGAAAACTCTGCGGCAGTGTTAGATCCGACATTGATCACTTTCCCCCATACTTTCATACCCGGGAAAGCATCAACGGTAAATTCTGCAGCCTTCCCATCATGAATGCCAGCTACCTTGGTCTCTTCAAAATAAGCCATGACATAAAATGAAGAATCCCGTGTAATTGTAAATACAGGCTGTCCCGGTTGAACTACATCCCCGGGAAGTAACCATCTTTTTGCAACACGTCCGTTGGTTGGGGCATAGATTCTTGTATTTCTCAGGTTAGTTTCCAGTATGGTGATTTGGGTAGCTGCCGTTTTGGCAGTGCTTTCGGCAACACTGATCTGCGATTTACTCACATCTGCCTGTGCCTTTGAAGCATCCAGCATAGCCTTTGCAGATTCATAGGTTTTTTTTGCATGATCAAATTGTTCTTTCGAGATCACCTTCCCATCATACTGGGCACTGGCACGGTCAAAATCCTCATAGGCCCTTGCCAGGTTAATCTCTTGAATCAATTCGTTTTTTTCATCGAGCTCGTAACGGGCTTTGGCCTGTTCAACAGAAGCAGAAGCCTGCAGGAGAGCAGCCCGGGCCTGTAACAATTGGGAGTAAAGGTCACTGCTGTCAATGCTCACCAGCAATTCTCCCATCTTCACACTATCACCTTCATCGGCATTGATAGCTGTGATACGACCAAGGATCTTTGCGCTGACCGAAACTTTGTCTGCCTCGATATATGCATCATCTGTGGAATAATAGGAATTATATTCACGGTACCATCGCCAGGCGAAAACCACCACTGCAATGATGACAAGTGACAGGGCTACATAAGCCCGGATCTTTTTGGCTGTCTTGTTTACCTTTTTATCAGGTGCACTCATAATGATTTTAAGATTTGTTTTTTATCAGAGTATTTTTTGAATTATTTTTTAATCCTTCTATAAATAACCGGATAAATGAAAGATGCTTTTCTACCATCAGGTCGTAATCTCCCTGGTCAAGTTCACGATAGTCGCGATGCTGCATCACTACCAGGCGCAATCCCTGCAGGATATCAAGAAACAAAGTGGCAGTCGTGGCAGGATCTTTGCAATTAAAAATTCCTGATCTTTTCCCTTTTATAAGTATTGTTTCGATGATTTCTGATTCTCTTTTCCTGAAACGGTTAAAAGTTTCTTTTACATGAGGTTTGATGGTATGAAAATCGGCAAACCTGAATATGCTCAGGTTAATGAACTTTTTAAAGTGTTCATGACGGATGCGGACAAACTCGGTCAACATATCTTCGGCTGTTGCCAGTTCCTCCAGCCGCTGGATCATCTGACTAAAAAATTCTTCCTGTTCCGCTTCAATGACCCCCTTAAAAAGGCTTTCCTTATCTGGGAAATAGTAGTACAGGGAGGCTTTCGAGAGGAAAATCCCTGATGCAATCTCACTCATTGTTGTGTGTTCAAAACCATGGATACCAAAGCACTTTCTTGCTTCCGCAAGGATTTGCTTAAGCTTTTCAGTATTATCCCCGGTATGTGAAATTGAAACCATCTTCCAACTATTTGACTTTTTCGTTCAAGGGGTCAAAGGTAAAAAATAAATTAACCGGACAGCAAAATAGTTTATTGTCCGGTTAATTTTTTTCCCCTTGCTTCAATTAATTTATCCTTTCATGATGGGTGATCGTATTTAATTTAAATTCCCAGGTTCTGTTATTTTACCTTTTTCAGCCACATATACCAGGCAAGTTCATGAAGATCAGGATCTTTTTTTTCAGACATATTGTCGGCATCGGCTTCAGTTTTAGGAGGCGGCATCAGGACCTCATCGCCGGGTTTCCAGTTACCGGGAGTCAGAATATTTTTCTGGTCGGCCAGCTGAAGTGCCATTAAAGTTCTTTTGATCTCATCCATATTTCTCCCCACATTCATCGGGTAAAAAAAGATGGCTCTGATCTTTTCATTCGGGTCGATGATAAATACGCCCCTTATATCCCGGGTCGTGCTGCTGTATGAATGGATCATACCGTATTTTTTTGAAATCTCAAGGTTGTTATCAGATATGAGGGGAAATTCTATTTTTGGAGTTTCCTGGCCATTGTAATGCATAGCTTCCATTGATTTTTTCCAGGCAATATAACTGTTTATTCCCTCAGTTGACACGACAGCTAATTTTGTATCGAGTTTTTCAAAGTCTTTCTGCATTTGGGCAAGCTCGATGAGTTCGGAAGTGCAGACCGGGGTAAATGCTGCGGGATGGCTGAACAGAATCTTCCATTTCCCATAGTAGTCATCCGGAAATGTAATCTTCCCGTTCGTAGATTCGGCTGTAAATGCAGGTGCAGTTTCTCCTATGAGCGGGATCCTCACTTCAGATTTATTATCTTTATTATCCTGTGAAAATAAATGGCAGGAAGTAAATAATGTTAGCAAAATTATCAAATGTGCTTTTTTCATCGTTTTGTTTATTTAGACTAATTTCATACAAAGATACTTCCTTTTTCGAAATCAAAGTACTTTTGTTTAAAAATTTATGAAAAATTTAACAGCAAATAACCTGATTTGTCATTCCTAACTTGTCATTCCGGCTGAGCCGGATTTGAAATCCGGGCCGAAACATTGATAAATTTATGGCACCAAAAAGGAAGGCGAAAATTGAAAAAAATGAAGAATTAAGGGTGAAGAGTAAAAAAATATTTTGTGAGAGTTATTAACAATTTACAAATGTTAGGGCAAAAGTCCGAACAAAACGACCTTTTTTATAAAATGTTATGTCAATAAATAGATAGAAAATATATTTGCTTTTGGGGATCTATTTTAGTAAATTTGTATCTTATTTCTTAAAATATCAGTTATGGCCATCGTAGATGATGACGTATTATTCAGCAACCAACACGGAAGGTTTGATAAGTGGATCTACCGGGTTGTGAGAGGCCATACGATACGGTCAAGGTATCCTGATTATTCTCACATTATTAAGAGTGAAAGGCAACTGGCTAACCAGGTGCGGTTCAAGGATGCTACGGATTATGCAAAGAAGGTTCTGGCAAATCCTGAATTGAAGGC
>Ga0181533_1000829_pt1 | contig 41429 bp, 35 predicted proteins | sample PEATcosm2014_Bin_45_FD_119772 | JGI IMG/M metagenome (GOLD analysis project Ga0181533, IMG submission 119772) | Peatland microbial communities from MTU Mesocosm Facility, Houghton, MI, USA - PEATcosm2014_Bin11_60_metaG | ecosystem: Environmental > Terrestrial > Soil > Wetlands > Peat | place...
CTTGGTACCAGACTCACAGTACGGTTCTGATCCAAGACCAACTCGAAACACTTCCCGCCAAGGTGGGAGGCAAGCTCCGGGCGCGGTCACTGAGCCGCCTGCGGGGCACCGATGGTGCGCACAAACGTCCGCACTCCTCCCGGACTGCGCCTTAGGTTAGGCGTGGCTGCTCAACGCTTTTGTCGTGACCGCGTACCTGACAGACCGCGTGAAGAAAGGCACCCTTCTATGGCCGAAAGAACCGTGAAGATGTGGTTTGACCCCGAGGCCGACTTCTTGGAAGTTAGCTTCGAGCAGAAGCCCGGCTATTCACGTCCCACCGAGAATGACCAAGTGATGGAAAGAGTAGACGAAGACGGCAATGTGATTGGCTTTTCCGTCCTTCGCGTGAGCTCCCTGAAGAAGGTTCCCCTGGAAGTAGCACTGAGGTAGGTGACGTTAAGCGAAGGGGTAGCTGCTCAACTCCGAAGTCAAAGCGACGTAGCGCCGGCCTTGGTCGGTGAACCCTGCGCCGGAATTGGGGGAGTCTCATGAAGAAAACTGAAATCCGCATCGTGTGCGATTTGTGTGTAGAGCCACGGTTATCCGCCGAAATCCGCTGTGACAAGCACGGTCTTGACCTTTGTACCTCTCACATGCGTGCCCACTTCAACCGGAGGAAGTGTCGCCTCGTGCCAGTGGATCGGGAGTCGACAGTCTCTGAGCAGCTTTCCGAAAAGATCAATGCAACCCTGGGTAAACTCCGCAAGCCCCCGGCGTCTCGTCGCGGGTAAATTGGAGATCGACATTTAACCCAAGGCCGCGAGCAATCCCAGCAATCGCGGCCATTATGCTTTGCGGTCAGCTTTTGGTAGAATCCAATCTCATGAGATCGGCAACACGGGCAAAGGGAAGCGGAAGGCACACCCGAAGTTCGATTTTGAAAACGCTGGCTGACCATGGTGAGGAGGTCCGGCGCTTTGGCGTGCGAAGCCTCGGCTTGTTCGGCTCCGCGGCGCGCGGCCAAGCCACGGCCACGAGCGATCTTGATTTTCTAGTCGAGTTGGAAAGTCCAACCTTCGACGCCTATATGGGTCTCATGGAGTTCTTGGAGAATCTGTTTGAGCGCCCTGTCGATCTGGTGCTTGCGAATACGTTGAAGCCCCGTTTGCGAGAGCCGATCCTGCGCGACACTGTCCATGCCCCGGGACTATAAGGTCTTTCTCGAAGACATCCTCGAAGCCATTCGGAAGATCCGCCATTACACCGGCGGGCTGTCCCTGCAAGCCTTCACGGCTGACGCCAAAACTTTCGACGCCGTGATCCGCAACCTGGAAATCATCGGCGAAGCGGTAAAACAAATTCCCGAAGACATTCGCTCGCTGCGCCCGGAAGTGGAGTGGAAACGGGTGGGTCGGCTGCGCGACATACTAATACACCAATACTTTGGCGTTGATGCGCAGATCGTCTGGGACATCGTCCAGAACAAGCTCGCGCCGCTTGAGCAAGCCGTAAGAGCTTTGCTCCAATGAAAGGACGTCCTGGGGTCCATGCGTGCCCACTTCAACCGGAGGAAGTGTCGCCTTGTGCCAGTGGATCGGGAGCCGACAGTCTCTGAGCAGCTTTCCGAAAAGATCAATTCAACCCTGGGTAGACTCCGCAAGCCCCCGGCGTCACGCACCCGGTAAATAGAAGGCCGAGGCTTCTGAGCGTTGTCACTTCATGGAAACTCCTGTTGCCGGACCGAGCGACGAACCACGAGCGGAATATATTCGGCGGCTCGAATCTTCCAAAACCACACAAGCCCTTTACGCAAGCCAGCATCGCAGCCTCGGAATTGCCAAGCTCGCCTTAGGCGGCGTAGCGCTGGTGGTGATTGCACTGGCTCTGGTGGCCAAGGTTATCTCCGTTCTCTGGGTCTTGGCTCCACTGTTTGCACTTGTCATTCTGGCCATCATTCATGAGCGCGTTCTAAAGAGGCGCGAGCGATGTTCCCGCACCGTCGCATATTACGAGCGAGGGCTGGCGCGAATTGACAATCGCTGGATGGGAACCGGGGAAACGGGCGAGAGGTTCCAGAGCGCATCGCACCCCTATTCTCGTGACCTCGACATTTTTGGAGAGGGTTCGCTGTTCGAACTGCTTTGTACGGCTCGGACCCGCGGGGGCCAGGAGACCCTGGCAAATTGGCTCCTGTCGCCCGCGTCCCCCGGCGAGGTCCGTGCCCGCCAGGCGGCCGTTGACCATTTGCGGAGCCGGTTGGATTTGCGCGAAGACCTCGCGGTCTTGGCGGAGGAAGCGCGCTCGCTTGCGCCGGCGGAAGTCCTGGCGGCTTGGGGCGAAGGTGAACCTCTGCTGGCGTCGACATACTTGCGATTTGCGAGCGCGATGCTCGCGGGTTTGTGGCTGGTGAGTCTGTTCATTTGGATGGTCCGTGGGCTGGCGTATCCGGCCCTGCTTGCAAGCGCGATCAATGTGAGCTTGAACCTCGCTTTTCGCCCGCGTGTACGAACCGCCGTCAGCGATGCCGAGAGCGCTGCACGCGACCTGGGGCTGCTGGCCGGCGTGCTGGCTCGGCTGGAAGCTGAGCAATTCACAGCGTCCAGGCTGGTTGAGCTCCGGGCGGCTCTCCAGTCGCAGGGCTGGCCTCCCTCGCGCTGGATTGCCCGACTGAATCGGCTGATGGAGTATCTCGATTCCCGGCGCAGCATGATCGTCGGATCGATCGACCTGTTTGTATTTTGGACATTACAATGCGCCTGCGCAATTGAAGTCTGGCGCAAGCGGACCGGTCCGGCAGTCCGCCGCTGGCTGGCTACGGTGGGCGAGTTTGAGGCCCTCTCGTCATTGGGCGGCTATGCTTACGAGCATCCCGCGGATGTTTTCCCGGATTTCGCCGAGACTTCACCCTGTTTTGATGCCGAAGGCCTTGCCCACCCCCTGCTGCTTGACCGCGACGCCGTGCGGAACGACTTGCGCTTGGGAGAAGACTTACGGGTGCTCATCATCAGCGGGCCGAACATGGCGGGAAAAAGCACCTTCGTGCGGGCGGTCGGGATCAATGCGGTCCTTGCTCAATGTGGCGCTCCCGTCCGCGCCCGGCGACTGCGCCTCTCACCCCTTGCCGTGGGGGCATCCATCTGCGTGCTCGATTCGCTCCAGGGTGGCATCTCGCGGTTTTATGCTGAAATCAGGCGCCTGAAACAGATTATTGACCTCACCGAGGGGCCGTTGGCGGTGCTGTTTCTGCTCGACGAGTTTCTTCAGGGAACGAACTCCCAGGACCGGCGTCTGGGTGCGGAGGCGATGGTGCGCAGTCTGGTTGAACGCGGGGCGATTGGACTGGTAACCACACACGACTTGGCATTGGCGAAGATCGCGGAGGGACTCGGCCCGCGCGCCGCCAACGCCCATTTTCAGGATCACCTCGAAGATGGGAAACTGATTTTTGATTACCGGCTCCAACCGGGAGTCGTCGAGACCAGCAACGCCCTCAATTTGATGCGGTCAATCGGCCTGGATGTGTGACAAGCCTATGTTGGCGCTGGCATATATGCCGGTCGCTGGGCCACAAATATCAGACCCACCCTCAGCTCAGTCGCAAATTCTTCAAATAATCGAAGCTGATCTTGATGGCTTCGAGGGGCGGCATATTGCAGCGGTCCTGCTCGACGAAGATGTGTTTGGTGCCGGCCTCGCCCGCGTGGGCGAAGATCTTGGGCCAATCAATTTTCCCCTGGCCGACCGGCGCAAAGGGATTCGGGCCTTCGTCGGCAGGAGACTCGTGCGGATTGACCGCAACGTCTTTGTAAAGATCCTTGATGTGCAGCATGGGGAATCGGCCGGGGTAGAGCCGGAAATAGTGCAGCGGGTCAGCTCCAGCGTACGTGATCCAAAAGATATCCAGTTCCATTTTCAGGAACTTCGGGTCGCAGCGGGTGAGCATGATGTCGTAACCGCAGGTCTTACCGATGCTGGCAAATTCGTTATAGTGCGCGTGGTAGCAGAACTGCATTCCGGCGGCGAGGGAAAGAGTTCCACATTGGTTGAAAAGGTCAGCCCGGCGGTTCCAGGCTTCGGCGTCGAGCCGAGGGTTATCTCCGACCACAAGGTAGTGCAACCCATAGCTCTTGGCCACCTCAACGGTCTTTTTCCAGTCCTCGATCGTTTTCGGCACGCCAACGTGGCCGCTCGGAAGGGTTAGGCCGGTGGCCCTCAGCTCGGGATTCAGCAAATCCGGCTTGACGGTTAGCGAGAGCTCCACTTCCTTGTAGCCCGCCGCCGCGACTTGCTTCAGGGTTCCCGCCGGGTCTTTGGCAAACAGGGCACGGACGGTATAGATTTGGAGCCCGATGGGCCCGGGCCAGGCGAGCCGTCCTGCTGCCCAAAGATCTCGATCCCCGACCCCTGAAGCTGCTGCTATTCCTCCCAGTGCGCTTCCCAAGAAATTTCGCCGTGTCAACATGGATTCACCTCCTGAATAGGGATGCTATTTAACCGCCGCTGCGGTCTGATGTCAACCGTCCCAAGAGCGGTTCGCACGCGACTGCAAACGTTCAGCCGGATTTTTCCAGACGGTCTGCCATTCACGCAGCAGGCTTCACGACCTGGGTTACAATTCCTGCATGATGAACATCCGCAAAGCAACGCCCGACGACATCCCCCTGATTCTGGAATTCATCCGCGAGCTGGCCGAATACGAGCGCGCGCCGGAAGAGGCCGTCGCCACGCCGGAAGATCTGCGGCGGGATGGATTCTCCAGTGAGCCACGCTTCTACGTGGAAATTGCTGAATGGAATGGCGAGCCGGCGGGCTTCGCCCTTTGGTTTTTCAATTATTCCACTTGGCAAGGGAAGCCCGGACTCTATCTTGAAGATCTCTTTGTGCGGCCACGCTTTCGCAAGAAAGGAATCGGCAAGGCGCTGCTGACGTACCTGGCAAAAGTCGCCGTGGAGAAGGGCTGCGGGCGCTACCAATGGCAGGTGCTCGACTGGAACACCCCGGCCATTGAGTTCTACGAATCCCTGGGCGCAAAAGTGATGAAGGAATGGCTGACCATGCGCGTGAGCGGCGAAGCGCTGCGCAAGCTGGGGGAGCAGAGTAAGCGCTGATCTCGCAGTCGGCAGATGTCCGTCAGGGCCTCATGGGTTGCGTGCCGACCACCTGAGTTGAAAAGTGAACGTAAGTGAACGTCTCGGGGATATGCGAGTCGTAGTGGCCGTGCCGGTTCCAGGTCCACCCCGCGCTGGGTTCCAGACGCTTGCCGTCCGGGCCGGCCTGCTGGAAGCGCGAGCAATCCATGCGCCACACGTCACCGTCCCGAGGCGGAAGCGAGCGGCCGTCGGCAAGCGACTCCAGACCTTTCCAGGGAAAAGCGAGTTCCGCACTCCAGCCTTTGTCGGTTCCGGCGCCCTTGTTCAGGACGCCCTCGACGTGTACGGCGTGGCGCAGGCCAGGAAAATCCCAATCGAGAAATCCCCAGCGCTCGCCGCGTGGGTGCACGTGGCCGCCGATGCCGGCAATCTCCAGCGTAGGGTGGGCAGCGGGGTTGAACTCCGGCCGGCCGCAATAAGGGCTGCCGGGTTTGAAGATGTCCTTCCAAATCCAAAAGACTTCATAAACAGTGTTCAGGGCATTGATTTCAAACTCGTAGTAGGCATCCTTGCCGGCGATGAACACTTCCAGGTCGTTGTCTTCATAAATTCGGGAGTCGCGCGCGGTGAGCGTGGCGCAGACGTCGGTTTCCTCGGCGGAAAACCCGAAGTAGAGGCAGTCGTCGTCCCAAAGAATCGCCACGCGCGTGTCAAACCATGCAGGCTTGCCGGTGACGATATCCACAAAACGGCTCGAAGGCGGCGCCAGCTTCCAGGAAAGTTCATCAAGCTTTCCGTCGATGGTGAGAGGGCCTGCCGTTCGATAGCAGGTGTAGTGGGCGAGTTCCTGCGGTGCGGGCCAGCTCATGACCAGTTAGCGGGTATGTCTTCTGCGAAAATTACGGGTTCGCTTCGGGCGTAGATTCTTCTTCGGAATCGCGTGGGGCGCCTTTTGGTTTGGCGATCCTCTGTGTGGATTCCACATTGAACACGACGAAATCCGAATACTCATGCCGGTTGCGAAGGCGCCGGCCGCTCCAATCAATCGTGACGGTGACGTCTGACGGCAGCCAAAATGCTCCCGGAATGCGGCTAAAATGGACTTCATTGAATTCGATTTCCGTGGTTGCCATTTGCAATTTGAGTTGAGGCAAAGGCGTCAGGAGGTCGGTCCAGAGCCGGAGGATTCGATAGGTCGTGGTATCAACCCAAGCTACGCCTTGAAAGAAAATCTCCCTCGTCTTTCCCTCGCATTTAAAACTCCCGTACATGCGGGATCTCCCCGGTTCCTGGGCAAAGGCAATCACGTAGGTATCCCGGCCGTTGATTTTCTGACGTCCGAGAAGACGAAACGTGCTCCCGGGCTGATAGGTAGGATGGAAAATAAGGGGAGCCGCAACGAATCCCGCCGTGAGCATGTAATCTTCCCTCAAGCCCTTCAGGTAGGCTTCGTGTCCGGTTAAATCAGCCCGGTACTCATCCGTTTGAGGTCCCCACTTCCCCGCGGGCATCAAACAAAGATAGCGGAATTTCTGGTCCAGGCTCCCGGCTGATTTTCCCTTGCGGTCCAACTTTTCCTGATGAATTTTCTCCAGTGAACTCGTATTCGGAAATTTCTGGAATAACTCCGCAACATTTTTCCCCGCGGCGCTGAGGATGAGGTCCAATTTCACCTGGTCGCCGGGTGGCTCGAGCTTTTGAAGTTTCGGGGGAGGCTTGTGGACATAGTCGAGGTAAGGTGTGTCTGGCTTTGGGATCTTCGCAAGCACGTTATCATCCTTCTTCCGGTCCTGGATCCTTCCCCAAATCGCCCCCACCCGAGGGGGCATTTTATTGACGTCGCGCCCGTCCAGATAACGGTTCATCTCCGCCTCGGCATCTTTGACAGAGCCTGCCCACAGCAGGGCTTGGGCGTGCAGAAGTCGCGCCTCAGGTCCGGCGCCAGCGGCCAGCGCTTTCTTCAGCGTATCCTCGGCTCCCTCCCAGTTCAGGGTCAGACACTGAACGCGGCCAAGTTCCTGGAGTGCGAGGGGGTCCTGCGGTGCATCCCTAACCGCCTCCAGGAAGTAAGGTTCCGCCTTATCGGGATTGTGTTGCCATGTCATCCACACACCGTAAGCCACCATTGGCTCCGGGCGGCTAAGCTTTCGATTCGCGATGATCTCGTTGACGGATTCCCCCAGTTGGCGTTCGGCGTTTCCCCAATCCCCCCAGCTCACGTCGACCAGAGCTAGCAGGAGCCGGCAACGCAGGCAGGATGGGTTAGACGCAATCACTTCTTCAAAAGTTGGCACTGCCAAATCCAGACGGTTCCGGTCAAGGAACTCTCCCACGCCGCGCTCGTAATCTTTTACTCCTTTCGCCGACAACCCGTCGGAAGGCGCGAGGTGCCTGAGCTTAGGCGCCAGTCCCGCGATTAGATCGGCCTGTGAGAGCAGCGTCGGGTCGTTCTGGGGCGGCCGCAGCACCACGGGGATCACAAAGGGCTTGTCGTTGCGGCCATAGTTCGCATAGGCGTGGGCCCTTGCGTAACCCTTCTTCGTAACCGTCACGGTCACAATGAATTCCTTAAGGCTATACCTTTCGAAGAAGTAATCAATCCGGAATTCTCCCCGCACGTCTGTAAAGACTGACCGGGATTCGATCCCAGCGTTCGTCACCACGTCAACTCTCGCGCCAGGCACTGGGTCTCCTGCGGCAGTCCCTACCCGCCCCTGAACAAATCTGTACACCTCGACATCCATGGGGCTCAGAGTTCCAACCTGCGCCATCACCGTCACCGGCAAGAGACACAAAGTCGCCCATAGCAAAATAAGCCACCGCGATACTTGCAACATGATCGCTCACCTTGCGTCGAGAATGCTGACTACCCAGATTTGCGGTCTATCTTACTTATTCCCATGACTCAACTCAAGGGCAAAACGTGCGCTCCGCCAAGGATTTCGCGAGGGCCCCAAGCCCTCGATATTGCCGGTTACGAGGAGTGGCGCAGAATTTCGGAGGACACTGCGCTGGCACACACGGTACCGCACGGCTCATGACATTTCCTGGATGACAGTGCAATGGGGAGAGCGGCGGTCGATTCGACAGCGCGGGGATATGCTCCGTGAGCGGGCGGCGGGGGACGGCCGCTCAGGAGCTATAGTTCAGAATCCGCCGGACGCGGTCGCAGTTTTCCTTCACCTCATCCTGGAAGCGGGGAAACATGCCCACGACGATGCAATCCTGCGGCTTGATGCTGTCGAAGGCCTGCTTAAAAGCCTTGTCGACCTCTTCCGGAGATCGCGCCGCGCGGCCGGCGGCGAGGATTTTGAACAAAAAGCAGGTCTTGGAAGTTTTGCGCGCCACCTCGTAGGCGCGGGGAGGATCGGTTTCCAGATAAAGTTCCCCAGCGGGCACGGGCACGACGCCCAGCATCTTGTGAATTTCCTCTGGGGTGCGGGTGCGGTTATAGGCGCACAGCAAGTAGAAATCCACGTCCCATCCGCGCTCTTCCGCGTATTCCACCACTTCCGGCTTGTGCGTTCCGACGCCCACCCGAACCCCGGCTTGGCGCAGTTTCTTGGTGTACTCCTGCACCTGGTCCATCTGGCCGGCGCGGAACAGGCGGTCGGTGATTTCCCCGTGGTGGTAGAGAGCGCCCGCTCCACTCCGCCGCACCGCTTCATCCACTGGGCCATTATTGGTATCCACGGCGATCAAGTGCATCTTTCCACCCTTGGAGCGGAACAGTTCCAGATCCGACAGGGTGCTTTCGTGGTGGGAATACTGATAGGCGTTGATGCCATTCTGCTGGCACTGGAGGAGCGTTTGGCAGATGCGCTCAGGGGTGTTCCAATCCACCATCAATTTATCCAGCAGCCTGTTGAAGTGGGAGAATCCATAAAACTGGTTGCTGCCCATCACCAGGCGGCTGATTTCCACGTCGCCGAAGCGGACCTTGGGAAGCGAAGCCGCGGGCGGCGCCTGGGCTCCGGCCAAGGGGCCCACCGCCAATGTCGCTGCCAAACTGGCAGAGGATTTGAGGAAGTTTCGTCTGCTGCTCATGGATTCTTCACCTCGCTGCGTGTGTGGACAAACCTCTGTGAGCAAACACCCACAGGCTGCTCAAGATGTTGAAATTCATAGCAAGAAGGGAGCCAAATCGGATGCGCGCACACGCGGCCGGTGATTTCGGACAAACAGTCGTAGCGCGGACCCCCGTTTTTGGGGTCCGCGGTTCTTCCCTTGCAAAAGCTACAAATCTCAAAGACCGACGCCTGCCCTCGGGTTCGGGAGCGCAAGTCTAGGTAAGGGCCGCAGACCTCAAAGGCGGAGGTCTGCGCTACACCCGCTGACAACTGGAGTTTGCTCCCCCTCGCCCCCGTGACGGTTTGGAGACGGGTGTAGAATGGTCTCCGGCTGATGTTACTGACAACCGAAAACTGAGGACTGATGACTGACGACTGAAGACTTACTACCCTCCGGCCAGGAGTCAAGCATTCAAAAGCTCATCCAACTCGCCCTCTTGCTCGCCCTGGCTGCTGTGCCGCTTTATGGCCAAGGCAACTACGAAATCCAGGTTTACGGGGCCGACACGGTGGCCCCCGGACGCACCATGGTGGAGCTGCACAGCAACTTCACCTTCGAGGGGTTTAAAACAATTAACCAGGGAGTGCTCCCGGACGAACATCAACTTCACGAAACGGTGGAGATCACCCAGGGGTGGACGAGCTGGTTTGAAACCGGACTTTACATCTTCACCAGCTACGGTCCCCACCAGGGCTACAAGTGGGTCGGCGACCACATCCGCCCGCGGGTGCGCGTGCCCGAAAGTTGGCATTGGCCGGTGGGGGTGAGCATTTCGACGGAAATTGGCTACCAGCGGCCCATCTTTTCCGGCGATACCTGGACTTGGGAAATTCGCCCCATCGTGGATAAGCAGTGGAAGTCCTGGTACCTGGCTTTCAATCCTGCCCTCGAGCGGTCGTTCCATGGACCGAGCGTGCCCGAGGGCGTGGGCTTTTCTCCCAACTTCAAGGTAGCCTATTCGTTGACGCGAAAACTCAGCGCGGGCCTGGAATACTACGGATCGCTCGGGCCCGTGACCGGCTTTGACCCGTTGTACCAGCAGGAGCAACAGATCGTGCCCACGATGGACTATGATTTCGGCCCCAATTGGGAATTCAACCTCGGGGTGGGCGTGGGCGCAACGCGTAGCACCGATCATCTGCTGGTGAAAATGATAATTGGGCGGCGTTTTCGATTCATTACGCCACACGTGCCTCGCGTTTTGAAGCCGAATCCCGGCGGTGGGGGGAATAATTGACGCGGGTTCCAAGAATCGCGTGCGCGGCTGCGCTTCTGTTCATGAGCCTCTTGCTTGCTACTGCGCCACTCATTCCGAACGCTGCTTGGGGGCGCGAAAATGCGCGAAGCGCCTTGGACTGCGGCGGCTCGACGCCGCCTTGGTCTTCGTCCTTGGCGTTATTCCAAGGCGGCGTCGAGCCGCCGCAGTCCAAGGTGCCTTCGGCACAGGTATTTTCGAACTACCCCGTGCCTCCCGGTTTCCCTCCCATTCCCTGGCCGGAAGACAACCTCTACTCACCGGCGCGCGCCGAATTGGGCAAGGTGCTTTTTTTCGACGGGCGGCTTTCCTCGAACGGCGTGGTATCGTGCGCCTTCTGCCACGAGCCCGCCCACGCTTTTTCCGCCAGCACGCCGATTTCCAGGGGCGTGGATGGAAAACTGGGAGTTCGTCACGCCCAAACCATCATCAACCGCGCCTGGGGCAAATCGCAATTCTGGGACGGCCGCGCGCCCACCTTGGAGGCCCAGGTTGCCATTCCCATCACCAACCCGGATGAAATGGGCATGACTACAGAAGGCGTGGCGCAGAAGATTCGCAGCATCAAAGGCTACGAGCCGCTCTTTGCCGCGGCATTCGGTGACAGCTCTATTACCTTCGATCGTATTGCCAAGGCAATTGCCACCTTCGAGCGGACCATTGTATCGGGAAACTCCGCTTACGATCGCTACCTGGCGGGCGATAAGTCGGCGCTGACCAAGCAACAGAAGGACGGCCTGGATTTCTTCAACAAGAAGGGTGAATGCGCCGAGTGCCACAAGGGGCCGAACTTCTCCGACGAAAAATTCGCCAACATCGGAGTGGGCATGGACCAGGCAAATCCCGATCCGGGCCGTGAAGCCATTACCAAGAAGCGCAGTGATATTGGTAAATTCAAAGCGCCCACCCTGCGCGACCTCGCCTCTCGCGCTCCCTACATGCACGACGGCAGCATCAAAACTCTCGCCGAGGTTCTGGATATATACGCCAAAGGAGGCCTGCCCAACCCGCACCTGGATACGCGCCTGGCGCCCTTTTATCTGGATGAGGAGACCAAGCGCGATCTGCTGGCTTTCCTTGATTCCCTCAACGGCGAGGGCTGGCAAAAGATCAAGCCGCCTGCGACGTTTCCGCAGTAGCGCGGACGGCTTTTGTGTAATGAATGCCGGATTGCGCAGAGCGCAGCTCTGCGGTTCACGTTCATCTCCCGCCCTAAAACGCAGAGCTGTGCTCTGCGCAATCCGGCCACGGGATGTCATGGCGGCACAATGCTTACACGCGGGGTTGCAAGTATACCCAATTAGGCATATTGTCGGAAAACCATGAAGGAGTTACAGTCATGAGAAGCCGAGGGAACGCCGAAGCCGCTGCCATCCAAGAAGGCAGCGGGAATGTTTACGCTGACTTGGGCGATGCCGACTCTGAGGATATGGCCGTAAAGGCACAACTCGTCACCAAGATTGCCGACCTCATCCGTGAGCATGGCCTCACCCAAGAGGAGGCGGCAAGAGTCCTGAGCCTGACCCAACCAAAGATTTCAAAGCTCCTGAAAGGGCAGTTTCGGGGGATTTCAGAGCGACGCCTGCTCCGCTGCCTGACCAGACTGGGGAGGGACGTGCAGATTGTCGTGAAACCGGCCCCGCGACGGCGCCCTGGGCGGTTGACCCTTCTCTTCGCCGCAAACTCTCGCTGAGTGACCTACTCCTCTCGATGTTGGAAAAGCCGGATTGCGCAGAGCGCAGCTCTGCGATTCACGTTCGTCCCCCGCGCCAAACCGCAGAGCTGCGCTCTGCGCAATCCGGCAATGAATTCACGGCGTGGTAAGGCACACGTAGCGCCGACCTCCGGGGACGGGTTTGAATTCGTACCATCCCGGTTTGGGTGACGTGAATTCCACTTTGCCCAGACTCTTGCCTTCCGGGTCATATGCCATCACGCTGATGGCCTTCGTGGCGCGGAAAGCGATTCGGTCGTTGCCGTAAATGTCAATCAATTCCAACAGGCCATCGCCCGTGTGGCGCAGCGCCACGCTGCCGGTGGCTCCGAGCTTCCCGAATTCGGTCCATTGGCCGCGGCCATCCAGGAACTCGTATTCCGGCGCTATCACAGTGTCAATGCGATGCCCAAACCCGTTGGCGGATTGCTCGCTGAAGTGGTTCTTGTCGTTGAACGCCACCCATCCGGAAGGCGGCAATTCGTGCATCGTGTGAGACGAATCCATAACGCTCCAGGTCCCGGCGGGCGCGCGGTTCACATAAACCTCGGTTCCGTTTTCGTACACTACGTGCAGGTGGCCTTCGGCCACCGCGCCGTTGGCGATCGCCTCGCTGGGGGTAAGGAACTTCCCGTCGCGATCCGCGTATTCAATGATTTTGGGTTCAGAAAAGGCATATTGCTGTTGCAACTGTTGCATCATGTAGTAAGACCGCGCCATGGCCTCGACATTGAAAGGCTCGGAAGACCCAAAATCGGTCACCAACCAGCCCATGTGTCCGTACGCAATCGTCGTGGCCAGGAAAAGGTCGAGATATTCGCGCCTCTTTGGCGACGTGGCCCAGTTCTTGTCCACTTGGTTCAAGTAATAGGCCGTGTCACCCATGCCGTAATCGCATTCGAGCGGGTGAATCTTCCGCAGCATGAAGGAGACGTCCAGCGGCTCGGTGAGCAGGTTCACCTTGGTGTAAACCCAGCCATAGCTTCCCGACGTCAGTCCCGCGTACAACCACTGGTAGGTGCCCTCGGATTGGGTGGGTCCGTAGACCTGCTGGTCGTTGCGTAGCAGTTGTCCGTAAGCATAAAACGTAGCCGCAAAGGTTCCCGCCCCCGGGACGCGCGCGTCAAAGTCGCAATAGGCCCACGGCTGGACGGCGGTGTGAACATCGGTGTAAGACATCTTCACGCCGAACTTTTCCTTGATGCGTTGCGCGTAGTAATCATCGAACTCGACGGCCTTGGCGGGCTTCAGCGCGTAGGTGCGCGGCCAGGCGCGGCGCCATTCGCCGTCCGGTGAGCGCTGCACATCGTCCGGGTTCCAATTCTCGTTCACGGGATTGAAGTCGCAATAATTGGTGTAAACGCCTTCGAGCCACCCCATGGCGTTCTGGGCCTGGATGTACCATTTCAGCATGGCATCGCCGCCCTTGAGCGGCGCGGCGTGGAGCTTGAGCGTATAGCTTTCGCCCTCGTCGCGCCACGTCACCTCGTGGCTGTGCTGCATCACCTTGTCCATGCCAAAGGCGCGAATGCCTTCGCAGCGCTCGTGGTCTTTCGCGAATGATTCCGGCCCCGTCACCGTCCACAAAACCTGCTTGCCCTCCACCTGCCGGATCGAGGGGGGATTGGCGATGGTGGGCAGCGTCTCCTCGTAATTGGAGGAATTGGTAATGAAGATTCTCTCGTAGAGGTTGTTGCGCAAACCGTCGGTTTTGGGCAAATACCGCATTCCGCCGTTAATCTCCGCGCTATCGCTGGTCACTTTCGGGTCGGCCGTGAAATAAGGTTCCGAGGCGTTCGAGCGATACCAATCGAACCAAATCGAGGTGAAGACGGGGTGGGTCGCGTCGCCCGAAATCAGCACTCGCGGGTTGGCGTGACCGTAGGTGATGTAAGGGACGGTAATCAGCCGGGGCTGGGCAACGCCGGAGACGCGCCCAAAGCTCAGCTCGGTGGCTTCCCCGCCTTCGCACCAGGCATCGAGCACCAGAGATTTTTGCCACAAGTGCATCTGGTAATCCACCATCCGCGACCCCATGCGAAAACGGGCCTGCACGGCGTCGTTAGCCAGTTCGGCGGAAACCAGTTCACCTTCCGCCGCGCTTCCTGTGTCGACGAACCGGACGCCACCGCCATCGAGTGGCTCGAACGGTGCGCCGCCATTGACGCTCACTGTTAACTCACTCAGGCGGCCCTTTGCCGGACGATATTCGTAGACAACCGTTCCATCCCGGCCGTCATAGCGCATTTCAAAATCGCCGGGCCCGGCTTCCCGCACCGTCACCTTGAAATTCTTCTCGAAATTCGCCGGCAGGATCGTTTCCTCGCGCGTGGGGAAGGGCAATGTTCCCGGGCCGGTGTTGGTCCCCACGATTTCGTCGCGATAAGGTCGGAGATTGCGCTTCGGCTGGGTTTTGAAAGTGAGCGGCTTCAATTCTTCCGTGTAGAACGCCAGCGAATCGCAAAAGAAATAGCGAGCTTGCGGGTTCGTCGCTTTGCTGATTTCGATTCCGGAGAAGCGGGCCGGCAGAACGATCTGGGCCAGAACATCGCGCGGGATGCGGCGATGAATCAGCCACCACTGTTTCCATTGGATGTTGGTGAGTTGAATCCGGAATTCCTTCCCCCGCGCGTCCTGGACCAGGACGGAGACCTCCGCAGGAGGCGTGGTGGGATCGGATTCCCAGCCCCAACGATTTCCATAGCCCCACAAATCAATCGAGTCGAAACCGCCCGGAATGGGGACAGGCTGCGGCGGCCGGGCAATCACCCGGCTTTCCGGGCGCGCGCCGGAATAGACAATCTTGGCCACATACTGGCCCCACAACTGCTGCTCGCGGCTGCGCCGCAATTCTCCCTGCGCGCCGTCATAGAGTTCCAGAGTCCAGCCCTTGAGATCTTGAAAATCCACCAGGGTGTGCGGATTCTGCTCGCGTTGCGTCCAGGTGAATTCATAGGGCTGCTGCCCGACTTGCTGCCAAGGTTCGATTTCATTGATGGCGGGAATGACCTTCTGCTGGGCGAGGAGTCCGGCAGGAACGAGTGCAAGCACGAAGAATATTTCAACGAATTTGCGCATGGATTATCAGGTCCTCCGAGAAAAGGGTGATGAATGCCGGATTGCGCAGAGCGCCGCTCTGCGATTCACGTCCATCCCCCGCGCTTGCGCAGAGCACAACTCTGCGATTCGCGTCCGTCTCCCGCGCCAAAACGCAGAGCTTCGCTCTGCGCGATCCGGCAATTTCTGATTTGACATCCCGAGCGAGCGCGCCATAGGTGGAACGCCCGTGAATGTAGATCGTTATGTCTTCGGCTTCCAGAGGCCGATGGTGTTTCCCTCGGGGTCGGCGAACCAGGCAAAGGTGCCAGTGGGAATCTCGACCGGCGGCACAAGTGTCTTGCCGCCCAGCGACGCTGCCTTGTCGAGGGAGGCTTTCACATCGTCCACCTGAACGTAAAACATTGTGTAGTGGAAAGGCTCGTGGCCCAGTGCGGTCATGTGCCCAGGGATGCCTCCGGTTCCGCCGGTGTTGATCATTGACGCCAGGCCGGCACGTTCCATTTGCCAACCGAACATCTTGGAGAAAAAAGCTTCAGTGGCCTCGAGGTTCTTGCAGCCGATCTCAAAATGGACCACGGGATTGCCCATGGGAGAGCCCTCCGCTTTGCCAGAGTTTTTGACGAGGATTTCCGTTTCGGGGGCGGGGGACGCAACCGCAACCGCGCCTCCACCTGCCAAAATCCCGCCGGAGACCGCAACGCCCGCTCCGCGCAGGAAATCACGCCGCGAGAAGCCGTTCCTGTTTGCCCCTTCTTTTTGTGGTTTTGATTTTTTGCCCTTCATGGGCTGCTCCTGGGATTCCTGAGCGGCAAAATTTTAACTGCGCAGCCATCAAATTGCAAGGCGCAACTCCATGTTTTGTCCAGCCCCACTACACTTAAAAAGGGCATCAATTTCTTTCCCTAGGTCCCTTTTGCCGGATGTCACATCAAGCCGATAAACATTCGCGGGCAATTCCCCGGGCTGATAATTGTCGAGAGCGTGGCCGTCCGCGGTCCAGTTGATCGGCTCTTCACCCTGCTGAAGCGCCGAGCCCTTAGCGCGGACCCGAGCCCCGTGCGGGATTGCGCAGAGCTGCGCTCGGCGCAATCCGGCAATTTCTGATTTGACATCCCGATCGACCGCCAAGCTTGCGCAGAGCGCAGCTCGGCGATTCACGTCCATCTCCCGCATTAAAACGCAGAGCTTCGCTCTGCGCAATCCGGCAGCCCGCCGATAAGCGAGTGGCGCGGACCCTAACCCCCGTGTCCCGTATCCCGTCTCCCGTCTCCCGTGTCCCGTATCCCGAGCCCCGTCCTTTCACCTGCCGCCGGTCCAGCGGATGGCGTCTTGGACCAGCGTGCGGTAGGCCGGGTATAGGTGAGCGCTCTCACCGTGACCGAGTTGGATGTAAACGACGCGCGACTTCGTGTAAGGGCTAATCCAGGCCACGGGGCCGTCACTGGTGGCGGCGTCGGACCGGAGCAGCACTTTCACGTCTGGTGAAATCCACATGCCGTGGTAAGTTTCGTCCCACAGATGCATGGTTCCGACATGGGCGGTGATGGGGTGGCGCATGACGGGCCGAACACACGACTCTTGATCGTGTAAGTAAGTCGATGCGGGCATGGCGCCGTCGGCTTTGAGAAGGTATTTGCCCCCTACGACCTCTTTGTACCACCATTCCCAGTCCTGATAATCGGCGATGGCGTGGTGGAGCACCACGATACCTTTGCCCGCTTCCACGAAGTCGCGCAGGTTGGTCTTCTCTGCGTCGCTAATCTCCTGGGTAAAGTCGTAGAGCACCAAGACGTCGTACTTCTTGCGGAGGTCGCCGCGGTAGGCCTCGTGGTTCGAGAGGGCGTGGTCCCAGTGCAGGTCGTCCGCTCCTTCAAAGACCGTGTAGAAGGTGGTGGCGTATTCGTGCCCGCCGGTGACCACCAGCAAGCGAAGGGGCGGCGGCGCCTGGCTGGGAAGCGTGCCGGCGGGTGAAAGCGTCACGGCGTTGGTGGCCGCCCATTCCACCCCGCGCGTAAACGTGCTCACATAACCGCTTTCCTGCTGGGCTGACAGATCGTGGCCCAGAGCCGTGTAGAGAGTGCGGCCTTGGCCATAGTTGACTGTCCAGATAATGGGCTCATCTTTGCCGGTGCCGCCATTCGCGGGGTCATCGAAAGCCGTGGCCAGGATGTGCGCGCCGGGCGACATCTGGGGACTGTGGTAGAGCTCATCGGAGGTGCGGAAGGACTCTCCCAGGCCGCGCGTGACGGGGTGCTCGCGGTCGACGAATTTTACCGTGAAGCAATGGCGCGGGGCATGGGCGGTCTTGGGCGGCCCCGCCGTCCACCAGCCACCAATCATCTGCAAATACTCGGGCCAGGGCGGCTGCTTGAGGCCGGAGGGCTTGTGGTTGTCGGCCAAGACCTCGAGACCCGTGAAGGCGTAGTTCGCCGCGTGCACCGCCACCAGTCCTTTGCCCTGCTTGACGAAGTTCTCGACGGCCTTTTCCGTGACTTCTCCCCAGCGCGGGCCCTCGTAGTCGAGCACCAGCACATCGTAGGCTGCCAGCGTCGCCTCGGTAACTCCCGCGGGCTCCTCTTCCACCCGCACGTCAAACCGGCCGCTGTTCACCAGAACTTTGCGCAGGAAAGGCGTGGTGGTGCGCCAGTCATGATTGTTGCGGCCGGAAAAGATCAGGACGCGGATTTTTCCCGGCTGGAAGAAGGGGATGGTGTCTTGGGCAGACATGGTGCAAAAGGCGAAAAGAAACGTGGCACAAAGCGCCAAAATGACCGTCGCCCGGGAGACTTTTTGACTCATAATTCACCTTAGATGGAAGGTTTTGACCTGGCACTTATGCGGACAGAAAGCCCAACCTGCGATGTAAGTCCTTTCAATTCAGGTGATTGCCTCCGCCTCGTGGTGGCAAATTTCAGCCCACATGAATAGCCGGCAAGCCTCTATCACGGAGTAGTGGATAGTGCCGGGCATTAGCCCTTTATCCACAATAAATCCTCCAGACCGGTTCTGAAAAATCCACCTTAGCCACTTAGCAAGCCGCTGAGATGCGCCAGACTGCGGGCGGCCTGCGGCTCGGTGCCGCACTCGACGGAGAGCACGCCGCTGAAGTTCGCAGCCCGCAAGATCGAAATGACGCGCTGCCAATCGATGACGCCATCGCCGCAGGCGCATCCCACCGGCGTTCCGGTAACCTTGCCGCGTTCCGCATCCGCGTGTTCAACGGTAATATCCTTGGCATGGACGTGAACCAGCAAGGGACAGACGGCCTTCAGTCCCTCGTAAGGATCGCCGCCCGCCAGGTATACGTTGCCGGTATCGTAATTCACCCGCATGAGCGGCGATTCCACGAGGTGGACGATCTTCAGCAGTCCTTCCGTGGTGCGGGTAATGCTCTGGTGCGGTTCAATGCCGATGAAGATGCCGTAGCGCACGGCCGTCCGCAGCACCGTGGTGAGCGTGTACTTCATGACCTGAAATGCCTCATCCATGCTCACCCAGGCCGGGCGAATGCCCTCATCGGAATTGACGACGGGCGCGCCGATGGCGGCGGCGAAGCGAATGGCCTTCTGCAAATACAGCACACTGATTTCCGGCCGCATCAGCGGGCAATGCGCGCTCAAGGCAGAAGGCTTGACCCCGTTTTGATCGAGGATATCCTTCATTTCTCCGGGGTCGTCATCGAGAGAGAAGGAGTGAAAATACCCCGCCTCACTCAGAAGTTCCCGCCCGTTGTGGACCATTGGCTCCACGTACTTGTAACCCAATTTCGCAGCTATCTCCACCCCGGCGGCGAAAGGCTTGTCCTGCGACCGGATGAATTCCATATTCAAGCCGATTTCAATGCTCATACATCCCACTCCTTCTGCCAGGTGACCCGGCTTTGCTGTTTGTAGGCGATGTTGCCGATATGGCACGCCATCGCCGAATAGTGCCCACTCACCACGTCGGCATTGGGTTGCTGGCGGCTGCGCATGCAGTCCAGCCAATTGTTCATGTGCGTATCATGCACGCCGGGCACGGTGGCCTCAGTGGCTTGGGAATTCGTTTTGCTGGGAATGAAATGGTAGCCGTAGCGGAAGATTGAGAGCCTCCCGCCGGTGCCCATGAAGACGATATCGTCGCCCCCTTTGTTGATCATATCGGTGATCGTGGCTTCAAACGTGACGTTAAGCTTCTCAGGGTATTCCACGATGAAGTTCACGTTGTCGGGCGTGTCGCGTCCGTCGTCATAAAGGTAAATTCCTCCGCCCGCCACGGCCGCCAGGGGACGGGTCAGATTCATGAACCAGTGGACCACGTCGACCATGTGCACGAACAGGCCGCCGGTCTGCCCGCCCGTGGAGAAATCCCAGTAAGCGAAGCGGTTGAAATAGCGTTTGGGGTCCCAGGGGATTTTGGGAAGCCAGGCAAGGCAGGCGTCCCAGTCGAGCCCCGCGGGCTTCTGCTCCATGCCGGGGGGAACCGGCGTCAAATAACCGCCGTTGCCGTTCCAGTACGTCCGCACCATGTTGACCTTGCCGATCAGGCCGGTATCGAAATACTTCTGCTTGGCTTCGGCGAAATGGGCCGTGGTCCGCTGCTGCGTTCCCACTTGCAGGATGCGCTTCGACTCACGGACGGCGCGCACCAGGGGCGGCCCCTGCTCGGGCAACGAGGTCATGGGCTTTTCCACGTAAACGTCCTTGCCGGCCTTGCAGACGTCGATGGACACCTGAGAATGCATGTGATCGAAAGTCGCCACGATGACGCCGTCGATGTCCTTGCGATCGAGTAGTTGATGGTAATCGGCATACTTGTCGACGCGGGTCTTCGCCACCTGCTCGGCCTTGTCGCGCCGGGCGTCATAGATGTCGGAAATGGCTACCCATTCAATGTTGCCGGCGTCGTTGGCCTTACCCATTAAGTATTGCCCGCGCTGGCCCGAGCCGATGATGCCGAGCCGAATGCGGTCATTCGCCCCCCCAACGCGCAGGGCCGCAGCCGCGGTGGCCGCGCCGACCATAAAAGTCCTTCGCGAAATATTGTTTGTCACTTCGATATTCCTCCCTTGTCGGATATAGAACGCTCTGTGGTTTACAGAGCCGGGACGATGAGAGACCCTTGCAGACGACAAACTTTGGGCTTGGCGAGAGAGGGGTCAAGGAGTTTTCTTGGGCGATCCGGAACTTCCTTTCTGGTCCTCGGGCGGGGAAAGTATACACCTCCAGGTAAGCAAAGCAAGCCTGCCGGCACGTTTGGTGCTGTCCTAATTTCAAATGTAGCGCCGGCTTCCAGCCGGCATTGAGCCGCCAAGATGGCGGCGCTACGGTCAAATCGAGTCCCCACGCTCGCTCCACGAGCACATGTGCCGAGCCCTCTAAGTCGCATATGCAACTGGCGCGTGGGTACCGGAATGCGTGGACGTGGAGCCCCGGCACTAGTTTCGATCGATAATTCTCAACCATGTACTGAAGAAGGGGTCTTCGAGGCGCCATTGTGTCTGCCCGCGAGTTTCCTCCTCACGGATAAGATCGCGACTATTCAGAGCAGCCAATGCGCGCTGCATAGTGGATTGGCTTAAGCCACTCTCGCGGAGGACTCGCGTCGAATGAAGGTTCTGCCCTCTCTCGCGCACTACCGCGATCAGCGCCTTTTGCTGCGCAGAGGTGAGCAGATTCCAAACCTGGGTATAGAATGGGTCGTCTTGCCGAACCACTTTTTCTAGAACTTGGTTGACGGTTGCGACCGTGAGAGTCATACCGCGACGCGCCAGCGCTAATTCGTTCCAGCAGGAGTGAGCCAGCAACTGGACGTTATACGGGACCTCTTCTGCCCGATCCAGAATAGCCTCCAGTGCCCCTGTCCCGATCTTGAAGCCCGCTCGGCCAAAACTATGGTCTAGGAATTCATGAAAGTCCTTGCGGGGAACGGGCCCCACAAACAGACGTCCCCCCAGCCGGTAGAAAGGCCGCGAGGCGTCGGTGGTCATATCCGTCAGCATTCGGGTCTTGGAGCCGGCGAAGATGTAGCCGAGGGCCCCATGTTGTTGAACGGCAGCACGAAGCTGACCTTCTGCGGTACGCCCTCCGAGCTCGACCAAGTGCTGGAACTCGTCCAGCACGACACCTACTGGCATGGATACTTCGGCAGCCAGACGTTCTACGCCCTCCAACCCGTCGACAAGCAACTGGGTTTGTTGGCCAGGCGATTGCGTCCCAATACCCAACGTCGCGGACCAACTTCGGTCCGTCAAGTTCAGCGTCACTTCGGGCCGCAGACGGGCGAAAAACTTCCGCACTCTTTCGCTGGCCCTCTCGTACCCTCCTCCGAGTTTCTCAGTTGCATCTGCGACGAGGCGCGATACCAGCATCTCAATCGTGGGGTAGGCCTCAGAGCTGTAACGGAAGACGATCGCACCCTGCTGCTGGAGGGCATCGGAGGCGGCATTGAGGATCGAAGTTTTGCCATAACGCCGGGGTCCGATGAGGAAGAGTCTCTCACGATTCTGGACGGTGTTGACGCAGGCTGCAATTTCACTCTGGCGGTCCACCAATTCGGAGGGCGCCAACTCGCGCCCGAATTGAAAGGGATTTTTCATATTTCGTTCGCACCTTTAAGCGTCACGCGATTTTGCATAACGCATATTCCGATAACGCAATTATGCATTACGCAAGACCCGAAGATCAAGTGTTGAGTTAAGCGGGTAGCACGTCTTTTGCGTTCCTCCTAGCGGCTTTCGGTATTTGGCGTCTTGGCGTGAGTTGTTTTTGTTTTAGAGATTGTTTGCTTGCTCATCGTGGCCGGGCTACAATCCCACCTTTCATTTTGGGTACTACCCAAAGAAAGAGGATGAAATGAGCAAAGTCAGCCGGCGATCTTTTCTGGAAAAGGCAGGAGTAACTCTGGCGGCGGGATCCGTTCCCGTTGCGGCGAATGCCGCGGGCGGGGCCGGCAAAGTGAAGGAAAGTCCCAAGGGGAAAACCCCCGACGTTGAGGATCCCGCGCGCTATGGAATTGCCCGCTGCGTGGCGGAGTGGTCTTACAGCACCAACAAGGCATACGCTGACCCGTTCAACGAAGTTGAGTTGGACGTAGTGTTCACGGACCCGCAAGGGCGCGAGCAAACGGTCCCGGCTTTCTGGGCCGGGGAACAAACCTGGCGGATTCGATACTCGCCCATGGCTGCCGGCCGTTACACTTACCGGACGGTCGCGAGCGATAACGGCGATCTGCACGGGCGCCACGGCGTGCTGGAAGTCGTGGCTTACCAAGGAGACAACCCCCTGCGCAAGCACGGTCACATTCGCGTCGCGGCCGACCAACGCCATTTTGAACACGAGGACGGGACGCCATTCTTCTGGTTGGGCGACACGTGGTGGATGGGGCTTTGCAGCCGCTTGCGATGGCCGGAGGATTTTCAAGCGTTGGCGGCCGACCGCGTGAAGAAAGGCTTTAGCGTCATTCAAATCATCGCCGGGTTGTATCCGGACATGCCGCCCTTCGACCCGCGGGGAGCGAACGAAGGGGGATTCCCCTGGGAAGCGGATTACGCGCGCATCAACCCTGGATACTTTGACGCCGCCGATTTGCGCATCCAGCACCTCATCGAGTGCGGTTTGTCTCCCTGCATTGTTGCCTGCTGGGGTTACTTCCTGCCCATCATGGGCATTCCCAAAATCAAGAAACATTGGCGATATCTGATCGCGCGGTGGGGAGCTTATCCGGTGTTCTGGTGTTTGGCGGGTGAGGGCGCCATGCCCTATTACCTTTCGAAAACTCCGAAGGAGGACGTGGCCGCGCAAAAGCAGGGGTGGACGGAAGTATCAAGGTACGTCCACAGCATCGATCCCTACCACCATGCCGTTACGATTCACAATGGTCGCAGTGAGGTGGAAGACCCGTCGGTGCTGGATTTCGACATGTTGCAGACCGGTCACAGCGATCGCAAGAGTATCCCCAACACGGAGGATAAGATCACCGGCGCACAATTGAAGACTCCGCGCATTCCGGTGCTGGCCGGGGAAGTGTGCTACGAGGGAATTATGGAAGCCAGCCGGCAGGAGATTCAACGTTTCATGTTTTGGACTTGCATCCTGAACGGCGCGGGAGGGCACACTTACGGCGCGAACGGCATTTGGCAGGTGAACACGCGCGAGCGGCCCTTCGGGCCTTCGCCGCACGGACGCACGTGGGGCAATGTGCCCTGGGACGTGGCGGCGAAACTCCCTGGCTCGCAACACATCGGGCTGGGCAAGGGACTGCTGATGCGATATGCGTGGTGGCGCTTCGAACCTCATCCCGAGTGGGTGGACCCGCACTGGAGCAAGGAGAACTACGAGCGGCCATACGCCGCGGGGATTCCCGGGGAAGTCCGCGTGATCTTCATTCCCCCGGCATGGAATGCGCCCACGGTAAAAAGCCTCGAACCCGGCGTTTCTTATCGCGCCTTCTATTTCGATCCTGCGGCGGGAAAGCAACATGATCTGGGTGATGTGATGCCGGATTCCACCGGCGCGTGGCCGGCTCCTATCACGCCGACGTTCGCAGATTGGGTTCTGGTGCTGGAGAAGAAGAGTTGACGCGAGTGTCGTGTCGCAGAAGTTGGCGGAGACTCGGTGATGGACCGGCGGCTCCACCGCTCCGCTGTTACGAAATAGCTGTGCCAAAGGCACCTTGGACTGCGGTAGCAGCAGCTACCGCCTTTATTCCTCCGCCCCTTGCCCAGTTGCCGTATGAACCAAAGGCGGAAGGCGGTAGCAGCTGCTACCGCACTCCAAGGCGCTTCGCGCATTCTCATCGTCGGTGGCGTGCCCCAGAGCGCATGGGCGTCTGTGCGGAAAGGCAGAGCCTATCCGCACGGCAGACGGCGGAGCGGCAGATCTTACTCAGAGCAAAGGACAAGACCACATGAAAATCCAGCGAAGAGCATTTATGGAGATGGCGGGAGCTTCCGCCCTTTCTCTGGGAGTCCCCGCCGCGAGCCTCAAGGCGTCGCCGCCGCAGAAGGCCGAGGCCAACCCTTCACCTTCTGCCCTCGTGGAGTTGAACAATCTCCCTTTCCTTCATGGGCGGGAATATTTTGTTCTGCGCAGCGGCCGCGCCAAGGTAGTTTTCCAAGTGGATCGCGCCGACTTGGGACCGGCGTTTACACACATGCTTTTTGATGTAGAAAATGCCTGGCAGAGCGAGAGAAAAGCACGCGCGTTCAACTTTGACCCGGAACGGGGATTCACCTCCACGCCTCTCCGCATTGAGCTTGGTGGGTTTGCATTCACCGCTTTCGGAGAACAGACGGAGTCTCACTGGGTGAATGTTGATGGCGTTCCGGCCATGGAAGTGATTTGGTGGGCCGGCGGTGTAAAGGTCACGGAGCGCATTACGGCGCTGGCGGGCGCTGAAGCGCTGCTGGAAACCATTGAACTCGAAGGATCAAGTTTGGCTGGCGACGACGTGGTAAACATCAAGCTCTTCTTGCCACGTGGGCAAGTGCGTGGGAACGGGTCGGTGCTTGTTCAGAATAGTGAAAAGTACGGATGTGGAGTGGCCGTTGTTAGTGATGCGAAGGTGCGGTCAGATGAGGAGGAAGGTTCCCTCACCATAGGCCCTTTCGCGGTGGGTCCTAAAATCAAGTCCTCGGTTGAGGTTCTGCGGTTCTTTCAGATCTTTTCGCGCGGCGCCGATGCCCTGTTCGATCAGGCCCGTTCTCTTGCCGGCGGGATCGAGAAGCAACGGCAAAAGACCAAGGCCGCCTGGGATGCCAGTTCTGCGCTCGTAACTCAGGATAAGACTCTCCAGGATATTTACGACAAGGCTCGGTTTGGTCTTCCCGGCATGATTGCTGACGATGGAACGATGGACGCGGGGATCTTTCAGTACGGCCGTCAATGGGTCCGCGACACATCGAACAGCGCCCTGGGTGCAATACATGCCGGGCACTTCGAGTTGGCGCGGGCGGCGCTGATGCGAGTTCTAACCGACTTGGTCAGCGACGAAGGGGCCGCGGCCATCGCCGGCCGGTTTGACGAGCCGGATCAAGAAGAGCTGGATCAGATGGGAGAATTGCTTCACGTCTTGAAAAGCTACCGGGACTGGACCGGCGATGAGTCGCTGGTGCGCGACCATCGGGCGAAGCTTCTCGCCCTCATCGAGAGGCCCCTGCTGCCCATCTTCCGCGATGAAACCGGCATGGTTCACAATCGGCGGGAATTCTGGGAACGGTCATTCGATGATGCCTACGAGCTGATTTATCAGGCCTACCTGGTGCGAGGACTTCGGGATGCGATTGATTTGGCGCCCCTCCTCAATGCCCAAGACCGAGTTGAGAGATGGGCGAAGGAGGCAAACCGGACGCTGGAAGCCATGCTGCGGCATCCCACGCGGGCTCTGGTTGCGGATGGCCACCTCATCAAGAGGCGGAATGTGACGGGTGAAATCGCCGATCTAATTCCCACCGGGCGTGGTACCAGTCCGGACGTACCCTTCCGGAGCGAAAGAAACAATCGCCTCAATCCTGATGCCTCGGCGGCCCTACCGATTGCTCTAGGATTAATTGATCCCCGGTCCTCCCTCGCCCAGAAGACTCTCGAGGACCTGGAGCACCTCTGGAACATGCGTTGGTTGGGCGGAGGATACGATCGGTACAACTCAAGTTCGCAGCAGGATACGCCGGGTCCCTGGCCCTTCGCCTGCTGTTTTATCCTGCGAGGATTACACGATGCTGGCATGTATGAGAGAAGCCGCAGGGTTCTGGATTGGCTGAATTCCGTGCAGGGTGGAAGGACGGGATTCTGGTTTGAAGAGATTCCTGTGCTGCGGTCGAATACCAAATTCTGCGGGATTATTCCGTGGACGAGCGGGGAGATTGCCCTCTTTGTGGTGCGGCATGTCTTGGGAATTCGCTTCGAGGGCGCCAAGGTGGTGATAAAGCCTGCGCTCTATCCGCAAAGGCCGCCGGTCTCCGCCGACTTGCGATTCCGCCAGGGCCGCCTGCGGCTCAAGATCGAGGGCAGCGGAAAAGTAAGACGCGCGGATCTCGACGGAAAGAAACTCGAGCACCGCCCCGATGGGTCTATTATTCTTCCGGAAGATTTCACGTCGGGCACCGTGAGCATTCGCAATGCTTAATCCGGGTTATCCATGAATTTCTTGGAGCAATTGAGGGAAAGGAATTTCGCACAGAGGTCACGGAGATAAGGCACAGAGACCACGGAGAGGTTCCGAGATGTTCTCTGTGCCCTCTGTGATCAAGTGATTCGGTAATTCCAAGGATAAAACACTCCGTGAACTCTGTGTGAAACGTTCTTAAGTCTGCACTCGCCTCACCGTATTCATGAATAACCCGGGCTAATCGTCCGGCGAGAAAGGAATGGACTAATAACATGTTGGAAAAACGTTTTCGGCTATCGGCTGTTATTCGGATTCTTCTAGTATTTGTAATCATGGGTCCGGCCATAATGCTGTGGAACCTCCGGGACAGACACGTATGCGCGGCGCAGACAGAACCATTCGCGTACATGGTATGGCCTTCCGAGCCGCCTGCCGGCTGCCCCTTCCAAAAGTCCACCGACATAACCGGCGTTGCCTTCACTGGGCGGCACATTCGCTATGCCAACGCCGACACCTGGTATCCTTCCTGGGCCGCAAACGGGAATTTGTATTCCCCCTGGACGGATGGCAGAGTAAACGGCGTCAGGTCCAACTCCGCTGGCCCAAAGGCGACCACGGGGTATGCCACCATCCTGGGCGACGACCCTCTGCATTTGGAATTCACCGATGTCGGTGTTTACCCCGGTGACCCTGCCCCCTACGAGGGGCGGTACCCTTGCGGCAGCCTGGTTTATAAAGGTGTGTGGTACTACGGAACCTATTGCCTGCTGGATTCCGACCACGATCCCAGCAAAGGATTGAACTGGGATATCCTGGGGCCGTTTGTGGGATATCGCTACTCCCTGGATTACGGAAAGACGTGGCACGACACGCCGCACACTCCGGCCAACCCTTTGTTTGGCGAGCCTGCCGTGCCGGGCGAAAAAGTGAAAATGGGATCGCCGCACTTTGTAGATTTCGGAAAGGACATGCAGTATTCCCCGGACGGAAAAGCTTACCTGGTTGGCCAGGGCGCCACCGATCCCGACCCCTACCCGCGGCCCGCCAATCTCAGTTGGATTACCGGGGACCAGATCTATATGGCCCGTGTGAAGCCCAGTATTCATAATATGAATAATCGTGCGAAGTATGAATTCTTCGCCGGTTACGATGGCAAGCAACGCCCCATCTGGACCCGGGATTTTGCCAAAATTAAGCCGCTCGTCGATTGGAACAACAATTGTGGCTGTGTCACCATGACTTATAATGCGCCGCTCAAGAAATTCCTGATGTGCATTACCGACGGCGGCAACACTATTTCCAAGTTTAATACCTACGTTCTGGAGTCCGACCACGTCGCCGGCCCCTGGAAGCTGGTCGTGTACATGCACGAGTTCGGCGAGCAGGCCTACTTTGTGAATATTCCCTCCAAGTTCATCAGCGAAGACGGCCGGAAGGCCTGGCTCTGCTATGCGGCGAATTTTTCCAATGGCAATCCCAACTGGAATACCCACTACCGCCCCATTCCTCCCGGCGGCGGCTATGGAATGACTTTGCAGGAGATCAAGCTGTTGAAATAACCAGTCGTCAGTTGTCAGTCGTCAGTAAAAACGTCCTGAATACTGACGACTGAGGACTGATAACTTCCTTAGGAGTCCTACCATGCATCCCTTTTTACGCATTGGCCGCCGCAAATTCCTTCGCGACTCGGCGCTCGGGCTGGGAGTCGCGCCATTAATTTCCTCTTCCGCAGAATCGCCGCGCGCGGAGCAGAAGGCGGGCGGCCCGGTGCCGATCTCAACGGCTCTGATGATGAGGGCCACGCTCGGATCGAAGGACCCGGTATGGATCGTGCGTGAGCCCCATGCGGGATTTCAGGAGCAGTGGGCGTCGCGCGAGTTGGCGCGCGGTCTGCGCAACCTGGGGTATGCCCGGGAACCTGTGCAGGCGGTTATGGGGTTTGGCGAATTGCCGTCGTCGGGCCTAATATTCTCGCTTTCCACGGGTCGGCAGGACTTTAAGCATCCGGAAGCCTACGAAATCTCTCACCAATCCGGCCCCGGTAATGCTTCGCGCGTTCATCTGACCGGCGCCACGCCGCAGGCGGTACTGTACGCAGTGTTTGATTTTCTCGAGCGCCAGGGCGCGTTCTTTGGATTGGACGGAGAGGTCTACCCTCTGGAGCCTTCGCGCACTCTAAATCTGCCGCCTGCTGGCGAAGCGTGGCGGGCGCAGCCTCGATTCGGCGCTCGCGGGTTGGTGCCCTGGCCCGACTTCCTGAATTGTGTAACGGTTTACAACCGGGAAGACTGGCGCGCGTACCTGGAAGCCATGGTGCGAATGCGCTTCAACACTCTGGGCGTGCATGTTTATTCCGCACAGGACCAGTGGGCGGAGTCATTCCTTTCCTTTGAGTACGCCGGGGCCGGCCACATCGCTTACACCGACACCACGGCGACGCACCGCTGGAGCTACTTGCCGGAACGAACCTCGCGATATGGCATGGGCGGGGCCGACTTCTTCGCGGGCGAAGTGTTTGGGGCGGAAGCGACCACCCAGGCACGGAATACTTGGGAGGCTCAGGAACTTGCGCAGCGGCTTTGGGGCGAGGCTTTCGAATATGCCAAGCAACTGGGCATCCGCACGGGCGTGGGATTTGAGCCTTACAGAATCCCCGATGAAATTTACCGCGCCACGCCGCCGGAAGCGCGCCTGCCGGGTGATACCAAGACTCGCGGTCCTCGCATCGACCCCGAGTCAGTAACGGCGAAGGATATCCTGGAAGCGCGCCTGGCCAACCTGCTGGAAGCTTATCCCCTGGTGGACTACGTGTGGCTGTGGGAAGACGAAGGGATGAACTGGGACAGCCAAAAGTCGAAAGTGCCTCTTTCCGTCACCCCCTTTAAGCAAGCGTACGATTTCTTGAAGCGCCACGCGCCGGATAAGCGCTTGGTGATTTCGGGCTGGGGTGGGGTAGTGCGGAACTTCGCGTATTTTCATAAAACGCTGCCAGAGGACATCGTCTTTTCCTCTTTAGGCGATAACTTGGGCTGGGACCCGACCAGCGAGGAGTACGGCAAACTCGAAGGCCGCGAGCGCTGGCCGATTCCCTGGCTGGAGGACGATCCGGGGATGTGGTTGCCGCAATTCCACGTGGCCCGGTTCGTGCGCGATATGGATTTGGCGGAACAATACGGTTGCCAAGGGCTACTGGGGATTCATTGGCGGCATCGGATTATGGATGTTGACGCGGGCTTTCAATCCGCCTACTCGTGGGATAAGGGTTTGACTCCCACCCAGTTCTTCCAGCGTTTCTCCTCCGCCCAGGCGCGGGCCCCGAGAGCCGCAGCCCTGGCCAAAATCCTCGAGGACACTGACCGCGACCGCCTGATTCTCTGCTCGTGGACGGGGCGAATCAAAAACGGTCACAGCGAAGTCAATGAATACTCCGGCGATTATAGTGAAGGGTTCCAGTTTTGGATGAATCACGAGCCCTCCGAAAGCGTCAACAAGTCACAGGCGGAGGTGGCGCGGCAACTTCGCGCGCTGACCGATGCTGCTTCCAGCCCGGCGGAACGCGAGCGGCTGAATTACCTGACGCGCTTTGTGGAATTTCTGGTTCCCTATTCCGAGACGTGGGTCCTGGCTCAGCATTTGCACTTGAAGTTGCAACAGGCGAGTGAACTCAAGAAGCAAAACAAGAGCGATGAGGCACGCCGGCTGATCCTGGCGGACGGTGTCCCACTTTGGCTGCAACTGGCGCCCAAGGTCAGGGAAGTTTTTTTGGACTACCAGGAAATTGTGAGCACCCGCAACGATCAAGGGCAACTGGCTTCGATGCACAACAAGTACGAGCGCCTGGCCTTGTACCGGCTGCGCGCCTCGATGAAAGAGTTTCTGGGAGAACTGCCACCGGAAGTGGAACGATTGTTTGCGGAAGCGCGCGAGGCTGATGGCAAGGCTGCGCCGCGGGCCTTTGTGCCCACGCGCCCGACCGTGCTTCGCAAAGGAGAGCATGTCCGAATCACCGTGGTGGTTCCCGGTCCGGCCAAGGTGGTGCGCGCCACGCTGTTCACCCGCGCGCAGGAAACGCAAGCCTGGAGCCCTTCGCCCATGAAGTTGGAGCAAAGGCGGACCTACACCGCCGAGCTGCAATGGCGCGAGACCACAGGCACATTGCTCGATTATTACGTGGCGGCAGAAGTGGAAGCGGCTGGCGCGAGAAAAATCCTAACCGCCCCGCTTGAAGCGCCGCGGAGATATCATACGGTGACACTGGTCTGAGGGCGCTGAAGACTTCCAGCAGGACGCACGGGGGTTATAATGGGGGGCAATAGGGAACGACTCAGTAAGCGTAACCTCGGCAGTCATTGGAAAGGAGAGATTCACATGAAGTCATTATCAGGCCTCGCGCGTCTCGTAACGACCGTGTCTTTTATCCTCCTCGGCGCCTTCGCTCTGGCGATGGCGGCGGAGGGTGGTTATCACTTGCTCAAGAAATACCCTTTCGGTGCAGCGGAAGGTAGTACCCGGGAGTATTTCGACTACATTACGGTCGACTCCTCGGCGCGGCGTGTCTACCTGTCGCATGGCACGGAGATTAAAGTCATCGACGCCGATAACGGCGCCCTGATCGGCAACATCACTGGCTTGAAGCAAGACCACGGAGTGGCCATCGCCCATGAGTTCGGCCGCGGTTTCATCAGCGATGGAGCTCAGGGGAAGGTAATCATTTTCGATCTGAAGACCCTCAAGGTGATCGGGGAGGCGAAAGCCGACAACGACGCTGACTGCGTGGTCTACGATCCTGCCTCCAAGCGTGTCTTCGTCATGGAAGGAGACCCCCACAAGTCCACGGTGATCGATGCCAAGAGTGGTAGCGTGGTGGGGACCATCGAGCTGGGCGGGGGTCCTGAATTCGCCGTCGCCGACGGCAAAGGAACCGTTTACATCAATCTGGAAAGCGAGAACCAGGTGGTTGCCGTTGATTCCCACACCCTCAAAATCAAGTCGCGCTGGCCGGTCGCCCCTGCCGGAGGACCCACAGCTCTGGCGATGGACATCCAGCACCGGCGGCTGTTCAGCGCCGGCCGCAACCCCCAAATGCTCGTGGTGGTGGATGCCGACAGCGGAAAGGTCATCCAGTCGTTCCCGATCTCCGCGGGCGTGGATGCCGCCGCTTATGAGCCTGAAACGGGCCTGCTCTTCGCCTCGACCCGCGAGGGTATGATCCACATCTTCCACGAAGACTCGCCTGACAAGTTCAGCGAGGTCGAGACCGTCAAGACCGAGTTCGGGGCCAAGACCATGGGACTCGATACCAAGACACACAAGCTCTTTCTGGACACGGCAGATTTTGGCCCACCTGCAACTTCCACCACAGGCCGGCCCGGTCCGCGGCGGGCGGCCGTTCTGGGAACGTTCCGCGTTTTGGTTTATGGCCGGTAATGGAGCGGACCAATATTCGCAGGCTGGCGCAGGCGCTAAAAAGCGACCGTCTGCGCCAGCCCGTCTAACACCCAGCACCTGAAACCAGACAACTGCCTTTAGGTATGTTTGGCGACGTAGAGGAGAATGCCGAAGATCACGAGGGGGATCAAGGCCAGCATGATGTAGAAGAGGATTCGCCGGATGAGGGGTGAACGCCGCTTTTTCCAGTCGCGGAGTTCCAGGCGGTCGGCGACCCCTATCTCCTCCTGGTGCTGGAGGTCGCGGGCGAATTCCGCCGCTTTCTGATAGCGCTTGGCCGGATCGCGTTCCAGGGCGCGGTAAATGATCTCCTGAAGTTGCGGGCTGACGGCCGGATCGACCTCGCGCGGCGGAATGGGGTTATTGAGCAAGCGGTCGTTCATGATGGCAAAGGGATTGGGCCCCTGGAACGGCACCTTGCCGGTCAGCATTTCGTAGAGCATTACGCCCAAGGCGTAAAGGTCGCTGCGCCCATCTCCCCGTTTCCCTTTGACCTGTTCGGGAGAAATATAATCGGGCGTGCCCATGGTGTTGCTGAGCTTGGCAAACGTGATGCGCCGGGCGCCGGCATTGGCGGCAATGCCGAAGTCAATCAGTTTGATATTATCGTCGGCGTCGATCATGATGTTCTCAGGCTTCAGATCGCGGTGCACGACGCCGTGGCTGTGGATGTAACCCAACGCGTCGAGGATGCGCAGCGCAATCTTTACGGCGCGTTCGGGATGGAATTTCCTCTGCTCGCTCATGACCCGGCGCAGCAACCGCCCTTCTACCCACTCCATCACCATGTAGACGCGGGCGCGATCTTCGTCCACGAACACCCTCATAACGCCGGGGTGGTCCAGCTTGGCGCCGATATCCGATTCGCGGTGGAAGCGCTCAAAAAAGATGGGATCGCACTCCATCTCGGGGTGCGGGATCTTGATGGCTACCGGGCGTCCCGTGCGAGTGTCGATCCCCCGGTAAATGGAGGCCATGCCGCTACGGGCGACGAGCTGTTCGATCTGGTAGTGATCGAGTTGATCACCGACGTGGATAGGAGTCATGAAGGAAATAGTATATAGTAAATAGTGAATAGTAAATATTAAGGCGCGACTTCGTGAACTCCAGAGATGCGCGAGTACCTTCTTACAATTTACTATTTACTATTCCGCGCGTCGAGCTGCCTTCTGCTTAGTGCTTACTGTCTACTTCATCTGATCTGGTCGGCTTAGCGCAGCTTATAGGGCCTCCCTCGGTACATTCCCACGCGTTCGACGCCCTTGATGCGAACGACCTGAACGCTGATATTATCGCTGCCATCGCGTTCATTGGCAAGCGCCACCAACTGTTGCGCGGCCTCGTGCAAATCCCGATTCTGGGTGACGATGCGAGCCATGTCGGCCGCTTCCACGGCGCCATGCAATCCATCGCAGCAGAGCAACAGCACATCACCCGGAACCACCTGCGTCTGATTGACATCGACATTCACGAAAAGGTCGTTCCCCAGCGAGCGCAGCAGTAGATGGCGGCTGGACGATTGGGAAGCCTCGCCCGCGGATATCAAGCCCATGCGCAAGTGCTCATTCGCCACGGTGTGATCGCGCGTCAGCAGCGTGGCGCGGCCTCGCCGGATCAGGTAGCAGCGCGAATCGCCCACGTGGGCAATGACGGCGCGGTCGTATTGCAGCGCGCAGGCGACCAAGGTGGTGGCCATGCGCGCCCCGCCCGGTGCGGCGGCGCGGCCTGCCTCATAAACGCGCAGGTTGGCCTTCTCCGCCAGCCGTGGCAGGAGTGTGGTGTGGGGTTCGCCGGCGCGGGATTCGCGGAACCCCTCCAGCAAGCATTCCACGGCGAGGCGGGAAGCAACCTCGCCCCGCTCATGTCCACCCACGCCATCCGCCAGCACGAACAACCAACCATGCGAACGCGCTTGCGCCGGATTGGCCGGAGCCACGTGCCCGTGCGAGTCCTCGTTCTGCTCCCGCACCTTTCCAACATCGGTATGTTCGCTAAAATCCAAGTCCAACATGGAAGCCTGCGCGGCACGCTCTCCCGGAGTTTAGGAAGCCATCGCCTTGCTTTCAACAAACGTCGTTCGCTTTGTTTTCTTGCCGGACCGGACGAAGTAGATACCTCCGAAAATGGCCCAGACCAGCGCGATTCCCAGGGCAGACAGGGGTTCCATCTTGGTGCCGTAGCCCATGAACGGGCCGACCAAGTAGAAGACCATGCAGGCCAGATTGGCTAAGACGCCGAAGCTGGGGATCAGCAGGTGTCTCACGACTTTAAACTTGGGGTGGTTGTGGTAAGCCACCATGCAGATGATGCAACTCAGGCCGTAGAGGAGGAAGGTGCCGAAATTCGACGCCAGCGTGATGGTCAGCAAGCTGTTGGGAAGCGCCGCCAGCTTGTCGTGCGAGAAGTATCCGAAGCTGGAGAAAAATCCTTGCGGCAAGGCCTGGATGACGGCGTCGGCGGGGGCGCTAGCATCGCCGAACACCGTCGCCAAGGCGACGCAACCAAACACCGCCGAAATACCTGCCAAGGTCCAAATGGCCCGGTGCGGAGAGAGGTTCTTGGAGTGCAAAAGTCCAAAGTGTTCCGGAACTTCCTCATCCTTTCCCATGGCGTAAGTCACGCGGGCGCCGGTGTTGATGCAGGAAAGCGTGGTACCGACGATCGCCAGGAACACGGTGAACGCTTCGCATAGCATGAAGGCGCGGCCATGCCCTGGGCCGAAGAGCGCATCGCCCACCACGACCATCATGTCGCCGATGGGCGCGGCAGAGCCCGTGGCGTTTTGCATGGTATAGCCGCTATTGAGGAAGTAGTTGGAGGCGAAATACTCGAACAAATAGCAGAACACGCCTTGCACCAGCAGCGAGACGATGACCGCAATCGGGACGTCGCGCTTGGCGTTCTTGGCTTCCCCTCCCATGGCGGTGACGGATTCAAATCCCACCAGGATCAGGATGGCCACCGTAGCCTGGATGAAGGCCCATCCAATTTTGTGGATTCCCACCACCGAGGAGGCCTTTTCGTGCGTCAGGAAATTGCCGCTGGCGTCATGGTAGGGGTAGGAGATGAGGTAAGGTACGGGCTTCCCGGCGGCATCCAGCTTCGGTTGCGGCACATTGTTGGCGTCGCGGACAATCGTCTCCGTCGCCTGCCCGTTAACCACGCTCTTGGTGGTGGCATATTCATAGGTATAGGCTTCACCCGAGGTCGGATCAAATTGGAAGGCCTGGGTGCCCGGAGGATGATTCATGCGATAGCCGAGCGCCATCACCGAGAACACCACCAACGCCGTGATCTGAATGACGTTGATGGCAATATTCACCGCGGTGGATCCGGTGACCCCGCGATGGGCGATGTAGGCGACGGCAAAGGAAAAGACGATGGCCACGAGCATCATGAACATGGGTCCGGGATTCGATGCGCTCATGAAGCTCGGCCAGAGCGTCCCCACCAGGTAGCCGCAAAAAATTCCCATCGTGGCGACCATTACCCCGGGATAAATCCAGTAATAAAGGTGTGAGCCCCAGCCCACGACAAACTTGGAAACACGCGCATAGCGCCATGCCTTGTCATGATTCAGGAAGGATTGTTCCGCGAAGTAGTAGGAGCTCCCCGTACCGGGGTAGAGCTTGGCCATTTCGGCATAACAGACGGCGGTTGCCAAGCATAGCAGCAAGGCGATGATAATCCCGATCCACATCGAAGGCGCCGTGACGCCGGTGGTAGCCTGGATGAGAAAGGTCAGCCACAAGAACGCTCCCGGCGCGATCAGCGCCATGGCATTCATGGTCAATCCCGTTAAACCCAATGTGGGTTTCATTTCCGGTGCGGTGTTCTCCGCCATCTCGATCCTCCTTGATGTGTGTGAAAGAGTTCGCGCTTGGTGACCAGCACTTTCACCTTATGCAATCGCTCCGGGTGAGGTCAAAGTAATAGATTTTGTAACGCCTATAAAAATAGCTTGGCCAAAGATAACTTTGCGGAATCATGCATAATTCTTTGCCCCCTCGTTCGGTCCTTGCTCCGCGCGGAATGCGATGCAGCGTTGCAAAGCGCTGGAAGTCGATGAAATATAAGCCCCGTCGCACAACTTGGCGGCAATTGTGGATCGCTTCGCCAGGAGAACACCTCAGAGGAAATTAGGAGTAAGATGGAAGAAGCTCGGCATTATATTTTAGGTGTAATAAAAATAATCAATTGGACGGGCCTCCGGCCGGACACTAAATTTTCGATTTGCGATTTGCGATTTTGGATTGAGAAAAGACGAACTGGCAAGCTGGCTTGCGGGTGGTCTTAATCCAAAATCTAAAATCCCAAATGCGCACAGGGGGCGGAAGAATGAAAATTACCGGACTCCTCTTGATGCCAGCAGGTTGGTTCATTGTCTTGGCGGCTCTAGTGCTGCTCCGAGCGTTCCTGGCGCAGGACTTGTTCATCGCCGCCGGCATCGGGGTGGAAATCCTGGGACTCGTTCTTTTCACGCGTTCACATTTGATGGCCAAAAGGGGGAACGAGTGAGTCCCCAGGCGCCTCCGGCGATGTCCGAAGTTTCCCAGGCCTTTTGCATCCTTTTTATCTTTCTCCTCCCGCTCGCCCTGGCAGGACTCGCCCTTATTAATACCGGCCTCAGCCGATTGCGCAGCGCGGCGCACTCCATGATGGCGACCTTGTGCGTGGTAGGCGTCGCGGCCGCCGCTTACTTTGTTACCGGTTTCGCCTGGGAGGGTTATCCCGGTCTCGCTTCCCACACCCTGAGCATTTTTGGCAAAGAATGGAGCTGGCTGGGCGCGGGACGTTTCTTTTTACGCGGAGTGCCCCTGGACGGCTCCTGCGCCTCCCTCGCCACGCTCTTGCAGTTATTGAGCGTGGGACTGGCGGCGGTGATTCCTCTGGGCGCAGCGGCGGAGCGCTGGCGTTTGCGCGCCTGCTGTCTTTCCACCGCGCTCCTTGCCGGCATCACCTATCCGCTGTTTGCCCATTGGGTTTGGGGAGGAGGCTGGCTGGCCAACCTCGGCTCGAACTACGGTCTGGGCCTGGGCTTTCTGGACGCGGGCGGCAGCTCTACCATTCACGCGGTCGGGGGGCTGACGGCGCTGAGCATCGTGTGGTTGCTCGGTCCCCGCCGGGGGAAGTACAACCTGGAAGGCATGCCCGCCGCACTGCCCGGCCACAACACCGTACTGGTGCTCTTTGGCTGCCTTCTCGCTCTGGTGGGTTGGATGGGATTGAACGCCGCCGGTTCGATTCTCTTTGCGGGCGTGCCGCCGGGGCGAACCGTCCTGGTGGCGGCGAATACTCTGCTGTCGGCTGCGGGAGCGGTGCTGGCGGCGGCCGCGATTACCCGTTACCGCTTTGGCAAGCCTGACGCCTCGCTCAGCGCCAATGGTTGGGTATGCGGATTGGTGGCTTCCAGCGCCGGCTGCGCGTTTGTTCCGCCCGCTGCGGCGCTTTTGATCGGACTGGTCGCCGGCGCCTTGGTGACGTTTACCGTGGCCTGGATGGAAGCCCACCTGGGGTTGGATGATCCTGCCGGAGCAGTTTCTGTCCACGCCCTCGGAGGAATCTGGGGAATCCTGGCGGTGGGCCTGTTCCCTCGGACGGCGGCGCTTGCGGCCGTTCCCAGCATGGCCAGCCCCGCCATGGCGCCAAGCGGACAGATGCTTGCGCAAATCGTGGGCGTCGCCACCCTGGTGGGTTTCGTACTGCCCTTCACCTACTCTCTAAACTGGTTACTCAATCGCTTTTACCCTCAGCGCATCCCTCCGGAAGAGGAGCGCCAAGGCGCCGACCTCTATGAACTAGGCGCCGGCGCCTATCCGGAGTTCATGACCCACACCGACGAATTTTCGCAATGGTAGAAGGCATTGGCGATTTGCGATTTGTGATTTTCGGACGCCGCGCATCCCGCGTTTCCGCCTTCGCACTTAGCTCGTCCCTCGTCACTGCTCTTGCAATTTTCGATCTGCCATGTGCGATTTGCGATCCTGTACCTCGGACTTCGGACCTCGGACTGCGGACTCTGTATCTCGTCACTCGTCACTGCCCTTTCGGTCGCAGTCTCAGTTTGCTGGCAGAGGCTCGAAGAGCAGTTCGGTGGTGATGGTGATCGCTTTGTAAAGGCTGAGATAGACCGGGCATTTTTCCGCAGAGAAGCCGTGGACCTTGAACGCCGTTTCGCGGTGCTGCTCTTCCGCCCGGAGCCTCAGCCTGACGTGAATGCGCCGGATCACCAGGACGCTGCCCTCCAATTCCACTTCCCCCACGCCTTCGGCCACCAGACGTTCATTGGACGCGGAGATCTGGCGCGCTTCCAGCGCGCCCCCGAAGGTTCCGGTAAGTCAACCGACCGTCGCCGCAACGATGTAATCGAGCGTTGTGGCGTGCTCCTCGAACGCGTTCGGCGGGACCTTGTAATGCTCGGCGACGGCTCCGTGCACGCCGAAAATCACCGGCTTGCTCTCGGCGGGCAAATAGGCGCGGCGAACGGGCCCCTTGACCCGCTCGATGCGCACTTCCGATCGATACACGACCTCCCCCATAACTCACCTCCCAAAAATCCATTGTACGCCCCAGTCCTGAGCTCGTCATGGGATGGCGCTGAGTCTTGCAGGAGGGTTTCTACTTCAGGCCGCCTTGGTACCACACTCCGGACAGAATTTCGCTGCGGGAGCCAGCTTCGCGCCACAGTTCGTGCAGTGCTTCTCGTGGGGGACCGGCGTACCGCACTCGGGGCAGAATTTGGCGACGGCTTTGAGCTCGTTGCCGCATTGCGCGCACTTGATCGCCGCCGGAGCCGGGACTGCGGATGCAGGGGCAATGGCCGGGGCTGCCGAAGATGGTGCTGGCGTGGCTGCTCCTCGGCCTGCTGGCGCTTCTTGCACGCCCCCTACCGCGCCGAAGAGGCCGCCCAGCAAACCGCTCAGGCCGCCCTGCGACAAAAACTGCTGCGCCTTGGCCATCTCCTGCTGCTTTTTCAGTTGCTCCTCTTGCTGCTTTTGGAGCTTGCGCTGTTCGTACTCGGGATCCATGCGCGCGATCTTGACCTCTGCCAGGCGCGCCTTCACGGTGCGCAACGCGTCCTTGGCCTGCTCCTCGATTCCTCGCAAGTGCTCGCACAATTCCGCATCCTGCTCGGCAGCCAGGCTCTTTGAGGCATTGGTCAGAATTGCCTCGCATCGCCTCTGAAACTGCGCCAACTGTTCCGGGTCGTCGGACCTGTCGGCCTTGGAGACGATTTCGCTCAACTCATCCTGTAGTGACATGGCGGCACTCCATATTTCGATTCTTGCGCGCAACTTCCCGCGCCCAGCAATCGAGGATCTATACGACCTATCGTGCGCGACAGCCTATCACAGTTGGCGCAAGCGGACAACGCAACGCAACGCATACACGGGTGCTGTCACCACCCGCAACGAGTGGGGGCCATTTTACGTTGCGGCCGGTGAGGGGGACCCATCTCCCACAAAGGAACGCACCGCTTCCTCAAAGCCCTGAAGGGAATTAGTTTGGTCCGGGTAGTTGAGCATTTTAGTTTCGAACGATAAGCCGCTGCTGGCACGTGCCGCATTTAAGGCTTGGGTCATCCGGTCTCTAAGGGAGGAAGCGTTTTCACACGTCACGCCAGGAAGGAGGATACAAAACACCCTTGGAGCGAGAAGGTAGATGAGATCGTCGCCAAGAAGCTTGCGCTTCAAAGCAGCCACGATGACGGCGATCAGTTCATTATCTGCCGCGAGCGAGTTGGCAGCGGCCTTAACGGAAACCAAGACGAGTGAAAAGGGTTGTTGTCCGAGAAGCGCTTGCTTAAACTCCGCCCGGAGCCGGGCCTGAAAAAGGGCGAGATCGGGCAGGCTGGCGAGGAAGTTGGCAGTGACGTCTTTCTGCGCTTGCAGCATTGCTTGTTGGTTCTTAAGCACCGTTTCCCTGCTCCGAGCAAGCATGATCTGCCTGTTCGTCAAGTAAGCCAGGAGGAGGGCGCTCAGCGAACAGAAGCCGAAAAATGCGTTCCGAAGTTCAGGCACGCTCACCACAAATGGATTCAGGAAGACGGTCGGGTACATCAACAGAACAATCGCCAACGCAAAAACTGCAAGTATCGCCAGTACCAGCACCCACAGATGCCACTCGCGCCTCTCGAGGTCCTGAGGGTCAATCCGGTCAAAAACCTGCATGGGCTTGCTCCCCGGCCCGCGCCGTCCTTCATGTGCAATCGTGATACAAAGTTGAACGCTGCTAAGCTCCGTCCCAATTGGCCGGTCAGGCGGTTGTCCGCGGATGATGCTGCGCCTGAACGCCTACATGGATGTCATGCACGCCGATCTCGGACAGGCTTACTAGTGCCAGTATACGTCACCCCAGAGTTGATGCTCACACGGGGTGACAGTTACCACAAAGCACTGAAAAGGACAAGCAGAGGTTGACGATCCGCACGACTCTCTCGGTGCCCTCTGCACTGGCGGGTAGTCACTGCCCTTGCAATTTTCAATTTGCGATTTTCGGACGCCGCGCTGGGCGCTTTTCCGGCTTCGCACTTAGCCCGTCACTCGCCACTCGTCACTCATCACTGCTCTTAGGTTTGCCAGTCTGCCCCTGGATTCGAAAGCGCGATTCTGAGGAAGAACCGTAGGTCTCAGAGAGGGAGGTCGGCGCTACACTTGCTCTTACCTGACGCAGCGATGCCTACTACCGCTATAATCATTCTTTTATAGCCCTTCGGCGACTTGTCGGAGATATCGCAGCCCCTCGCAGTAATAGAGGATGGCATTATCCTCCAGCGGGTGTTCGGGATTGAGGCGGTTTTCGCATAACCCAAGCAGATTGGAAGCAAGGGATAGGTTCAGACGTCGCTGAAAGTTAACATCCCCATTGGATTCGGCAAATTCTTGCAGTCGGGCCATAGTCATTTCCACAGCCGTTTGAGCTCTCTCGGAAAGATGAATCTCGTATTCCACTCTTGGCGGGTTTTGATCCTCAACAACGTGGAGTTCGACGCTATTCCCATCTTCGCGTGGGCCTGTAACCATCGTGTAGTGCAGGAGCTTCCCGACGTCAAACATGTAATCTCCCCATATCCACGACTTCGGGTCAATCAACCTCAGTTCTAGGGTATCGCCCTCTCCTTTGAAAAAGATGTTTCCCGGGTGCATATCGCCGTGAACAAAGCTTGCGAACCTCGGCTGGAAGCTAGATATCTCGGGCACGATGGCGTCAAGATAGGATCCGTATAGAGAATACTCGGCGGAGTTGATCACTATACTCGCTGACGTCGCGATACTTTGGAATCTAGCACTAAGGCGGGCCGCCTTACGCAATCTCCCTGCGACCCTGTCGATGTAAATGGCCTTGGGGTCCGGGAGGAGAACATCGTGTCTGATCTTGAAAAGGTCAAAGACCTTCCCGAGGAGCGGGTTGATTATGACTTCAGCAGGGGTGGGATTGATGCCGCGAAATAGATAGTCGCTCAGCCTTGTATATTTATCGCCGAAGAATTCCATCAGGTAAGCAAATGGGGGCCCGTCCGGAAGTGCCGAGTAGACCCTTGGAAACAGCTTGCGATACTCGCCGGGGATAATCTCGCCGTCCCGAAGCAGGCGAAGTGTTTGCACTTGTGTCCAAAACAGGTTTTTGAGGTGATGGGTGAACGGCAGGGTTGCCCTCCTGCAACGGCGGCTTCAGAATGATGTTGCTGAAGTATCTCTGAACGCCATTGAGGAGGGCACCCCCA
>Ga0181533_1000832_pt1 | contig 41408 bp, 34 predicted proteins | sample PEATcosm2014_Bin_45_FD_119772 | JGI IMG/M metagenome (GOLD analysis project Ga0181533, IMG submission 119772) | Peatland microbial communities from MTU Mesocosm Facility, Houghton, MI, USA - PEATcosm2014_Bin11_60_metaG | ecosystem: Environmental > Terrestrial > Soil > Wetlands > Peat | place...
ACGCTGCAAACCGAACGCCTCACCCGCTACTACGTCAAGCGTCTCGAAGCACTCGGCCATAAGGTTACCCTCCAAACCGGCGTCGCCGCGTGAACGAAATTTTCGGAGCAGGTCCGCGCTACCCTTCTCAACTCGGCCAGATGTACTCCAGGGAAACCTTGACATCAGGGTGAATTGCCAGGAACACCGGGCACTTCTTGCTGGCAGTTTCCAGCTTGGTCTGGTCCATGGCCGCGAGTTTCTTGGGGAGGTGGATGCTAACCTTGATTTCGGCAATCCGATAATTGACCAGCTCATAACTCACTTCTGCCTCCGCCCCGACGATGTCCAATTTCTCAGCCTGCGCCGCCTTGCCCATCACGATCATCAGACAACTGGCAAGGCCCATCGACACCAAATCGATGGGATTTAGGTCCAATCCCTTGCCGCCGAAAGCGCTGCAGCCCTCGAGCGGGATGGTTTTTTCTAGAGTAGCGTGCGAAGCCACAGTGTGCACATCGCGGTCGTAGACAACAGTCATCACCGGCGTTGCGCACGTCGCACTTGTATCACACGATGTTTTGTTCACGCTGTCCATTGCCAGTTAACCTCCTAGGATAAGATAACCCAAACCTTCTGCCTGCCATCCTTTCTTCACGCCGTCAGCACAAGCTCAAGCGCATGAACCGGGGTCACCGCAATCTCGCGCTCAAAAGCCACCACTCGCCGCTGCGGTTCTTGCTTCAAAGTAGCCTTCAGTGCATTCCCCCCCAATCGCGCCGAGACTTTCTTAAACGGCCCCTTGGTGAGGCCGTTCACGGCCAAGCGCGCCACGGCGATGGAGCCCTCCGCCACTTGGACTTCCACGCGCTGTCCTTGCGGTTTGAGCGTGTGCGTGAAGCTGCCCCATCCTGATGGTACCGACCAGAAGCAGCGGAATGCCTGGCGGCGCGTGCGCGGCATCACGGTGAGTTCGCGCTCGGGCGCGGAATAGCGGAAGCCGCTCCAGGCGATGAAACAGCCCCAACTCGCCAGGGCGCGCGCGTAGTGATGCCCGCACTCGGGCTCGTTCCAGGGATTGCGCCGCTCGCCGTCAAAGCGCCGACGCGTGGATTCCACGATGTTGAGCGCCTCCGTCGTCATCCCCTCAAACGCCAGCGACGCCGCAAGCTGGTACTCCAATCCCGTCCAAATCTCACCGAAATAAGGAAAAGGAATTTCCGGACGTTTGCCCAAGGGATAGGTGGCCACCACCACTCCGCCTTCATCGTTCAGGGCGTAGGTGCGCTGGAGATCGGCATGCTCGCTAAGGTTCGACCGGTAGTTGTACTTATAAATCGATTTCAGCGTGGTGCGCACATGCGCTTCCGGCAATAGATATCCGAGGCCCGCCACGTGCGCCTGGCATTGGCCCAGCAACTGATCTGCCAGGCAGGCGTCGCCCATTTGATAATCCGGCTTGAGGGTGTTCCCCGCCCCCATACCAACGCGTGTCCCGGCGGCTATTTGGCTCTCCGGCCGCCCCTCAACTTTTTGAATGTAGTATTCGCCATTAAAGAGATTTTGGTCGAACCAGGTGCTGCCGTTCACAAAGAGCCGGTGATACTCCGCTGCCGAGTCCTGGTCGCCGAGGGCGCGCGCCATCTCTTCGCCCGCGCGCAACGCTCCCAAGTAGTAGATCCCACACAGAGGATTGGGGCCGTAGAACTCCACGTCATAAGTGTTGTGCTGAACGCCCTCGGCAACGCCATCGCGGTTCCCATCCCAACCGTTTTCCACCCAGGCGAATTCCAAGGCGCGTTTGGCGTTGGGCCACAATCGCCGCAGCCAGTCCGTGTCGCCGCAGAGTCTCCATTCGCGGTAAAGCTTGATGAGACAGCCCATCTGGCCGTCGGCTGCGGCCCGCTGCCAAATCTGCTTGCCGTCCGGCAGATAGGAGCGAAAACCCATCAGGCCGTTGGCATCCGTGTTGCGCAGGAATTCCGACTCGCGCAACGAGTGCGCCAGCTTGGGAAAGACCTGCGCCGTGGCTTGCTCGTAATTCCAAACGTGCGTGCAATTGCCGTGGCAGCAGCCGCGGTGGTCACTACAGCCTTCGAATCCGTGAAACTCGCCGTCCGCGGTGCGGAAGCAGGTGTTCACGCGCAAGGTGGAAAGCGTGCTGGTGGCCGCATCCAGCAATGCCGGCGGCAGCGTGGACGACTCGATGGCCTGGGCGAATGCGCGCGTGCGCGATTCGAGTTGGGGCAGTTGGTCGGCGGCTTGCCGGCTGGCGTCCCAGGCATCCGCAAAGCGCTCAGTATAGGCGTTGCCCACAATGGTGGTGTTGGGCACGCCTTCGGGAGCCGCCCAGCCGCAACGCTCCGCCGTACGATTGGGAAAATGCCACGCGAGCAGGAAGGTGATCGCTGCCTCGCCCCGTGCGGGAATGGTTTGCGTCACCGCCAGGGAACCCACGGGTGTAGCGGCCAGAGAAGTGGAGTCCAGCGCGCCATCGTCGCTGAAGTCGTCCCAGAAAGTCAGCACGCCATTCCACCACTCGGCCCGCTTCCACCCGCGCAAATAGGAGACACTGCCCTCCGGCGCTCCCACGGTGCACAACGCGAACGTGCCCTTCAAAGGATTGGAGGTCGCCAGGAAGGGATTGTCCATGTACAAGCCGCTCAGGCCCGGGACCTCGCGGAAAGCGGCTTGCCTGCCCTCTTTGCCCACGGGGTTTTCGATGCTCCACGCGATGCCAACGTGCGCGGGGGCGTTGTTGGCATTGCGGATCGTATACCGCAGAATCGCCACGGGCCAGCCGGAGGCGTCGACATCAAGGGGCACGAGCGGATTGAAAGCTTCCAGCCGGACTTCCACCGGCAACTGGGTATCGGCAAACGCGATGCGCGCGAAGGGGTACGCGCCGGTGAAGGTGGCTTCAGCAAGACGCGGCAGGCCCGGAGCGTTATCGGAGCCGAGACCGCTGGATGTCATTTCGTACGGCGGCTGGAGGCGCGATTCCAGCACGCGCGCCACGGGGTTGCCCTCTCCCACCTTGGCCCAAATCGCCGGGAAGGCGTAACTCAACTCGTTTCCCTTGTCGGGCCGATTGAAGATTTCCCAATCGCGAAGTTGTCCACGGCCACCGAGTGACACGGTGCCCGTGCCGATGCCTCCCAACGGAAACGAAATCATCTTCAGGTTCCGCCCCGTAAAGGTGCGCGGGAATTGCACGCGAGCCGAGGGCTCGGCGGACGGTCTTGGCGCGGCGCCACGCTCTGGTCCCGCGGTGGCCGCCTTCTCAGTTTGACTTGCCAAGGACGGCGCGCCAAGTGTCGCCGTAAGCGCGCCGCTGGCAGCCACCTCCTTCAGGAAATCACGACGAGCGTAATTCTTCCCACTGCGTTTTTCGACCATTCCCCCTCCCGAACTCAACCGGCGATTACCGCATATTTGTTGACCGACGATTCTGGCTTAGCCGCGCGCATTGTCAAGGGAAAAGGGTCGCATCCGCGTGGCGTCATGCCGGTTTTGCATCCTGGGACTTAAGGGCGTCAGTGCCCCTTCCGAGGTGGGACGTGGTCCGCCAAGCAGCGCTTCGGTGGGTCGAAATGACAAAATGTCCCTGCCTTTGTTTTTCAATATAGCTTGGCGTGAGCCGGCCAGTCCTGCTTACCAACTACTCCCCATTGCGTCAAGAGAAACAGCCGTATGCGGAAATCGTGCCCAAATGCCAGGCAGCGCTCGGGAAGTGTTGAATTTATCAGGAACTCGCAGCGACTCAGCTCCGTAAAAGAATTAGGAGGTCTGTGATGCCAGAACTGTTCAGCAATCTTCGCTACGCGGTGCGACAGTTCCGGAAGTCGCCGGTTTTTACCGCTGCGGCCGTACTTACGATGGCTTTGGGAATCGGCGGAACCACGGCCATCTTCACGTTAATTCATGCCGTGATGATGCGCTCCCTGCCGGTATCTGATGCCGGAAGACTCTACCGCATCGGCGAAGGCGACGATTGCTGCGTCGAGGGGGGCCCTCAGGACCGCTGGGGATTGTATTCGTTCCCTCTCTATGAACGCCTGAAGGCGGAAGCACCGGAATTTGAAGAGGCGGCTGCTTTCCAGGCCGGCCGCGCGCTCCAGAGCGTGCGGCGTCAAAGTGAATCGGTTGCCAGTCCTCTGCGCTCCGAATACGTCACCGGGAATTATTTCTCAATGCTGGGAGTGGGTGCCTTCGGTGGGCGAGTGTTTACCCCTGATGACGACCGGCCAGCCGCTGCGCCAGTTGCCGTGCTCAGTCATCATGTCTGGCAAACCCGTTATGGCAGCGATCCTTCGGTAGTGGGTGCAACCTTCATCGTGGAGGGCCATCCATTTACCGTGATCGGGGTGGCTCCGCCCGGATTTTTCGGCGAAACGCTGCGCAGTGACCCGCCCGATATTTGGATCCCCGTACAGCAGGAACCTCTGATTGACGGCCAAGGCGCTCTTCTGCACCAGTCCATCTCTGCCTGGCTGCGCATGATCGGCCGCCTGCGGCCGGGAGCCTCGATTGGCGGAATGGCTCCGCGCCTCACCGGAGTGTTGCGGCAATGGATGCAGTATGATTCCGGATATCCCGCCAACTGGATGCCGGACGTGATCCGAATACTTCCCAAGCAGGTGATCAATGTCGTCCCCGCCGGCGCCGGCGTCGCCGTGATGAAGGAAGAGTACGGGCGCAGCCTGCAGATCCTGCTCTCCGTTTGCGGCTTGGTGCTGCTGATTGCCTGCGCCAATGTCGCGAACCTCCTGCTGGCGCGCGCGGTGACGCGTCGCGGCCAAACCGCCATACGCATGGCCATCGGGGCCACGCGGGGACAGATTATTGCGCAGGCTCTCACGGAAAGCGTCCTGCTCGCGATGGGCGGCGGCATAGCCGGACTTCTGGTGGCCGTAGCGGCGGCGCGCCTGCTGCTTTCACTTGCTTTCCACAGCGCACATTTCCTTCCCATCAGCCCCCTGCCATCGTTCGTGGTCTTGGCGTTCTCCTTCGGATTGGCCCTGGTGTCGGGAGTCATCTTTGGTGCGGCTCCCGCGTGGTTTGCCACACGCACCGATCCCGCGGAAGCTTTGCATGGGGCGGGCCGCAGTACGAGCGATCGTTCCTCTTTCACCCGCAAAGGACTGCTGATTTTGCAAGCTACGGTGTCGGTGGTGTTGGTCGCCGGGGCGACGATGCTGGCGCGAAGCCTCAACAAGCTCGAACATCAGGATTTCGGATATCGAGTTCAAGGGCGTGTGGTGGTGGGGCTGCACAATCCGCGCGCCAGCTATACCGTGCCCAAGTTGGCCGCGCTTTACCGTGAGCTGGAACAACGCCTCAATCGTCTGCCGGGAGTGCAGGGAAGCGGACTGGCGCTCTATAATCCGCTTACCAACAACTGGGGGGAACTCATTATGGTGGCTGGTCATCCTCCCCCCAAAATGAGCGAGGAGGTCGAGGCATCGTGGGACCGCGTGAGCTCCAACTATCTTCAGAACTTTGGCATGGCAGTTCTGCGTGGACGGGCCTTTACGGCAGCAGATAACGAAACCACGGAGCCGGTGGCGATCGTGAACGAAGCCTTTGTGAAGCGATTTTTCAAGAGCTACGAAGACCCGCTGGATCAGCATTTCGGCCTTGACCTACCTGAAAATGCCGGCACATTCCGTATTGTGGGGATCGTGCGGGACGCAAAATTCGCGGGGTTCGGCTTGAGCAGGCCAGCGCGTCCCATGTTCTATGTGCCACTCGCGCAAAACGTAGACTACAAGCAGGACTTGATGAAGATGATCGAGCTAAACTCGCATTTTATCGGCGGAATCATGTTGGTGACCGGCGCCCCTACCGGCACGCTCGAACCGCTGCTGCGGCGGACCTTGGCGCAACTGGATCCCAACCTGACGATCACCAGCGTCCGGACGATGCAGCAGCAAATTGACCTCTCCTTCGATCAGGAGCGCGCCGTAGCAAGTCTCGCGGGGCTGTTTGGAATCGTCGCTCTCCTTCTGGCGGCAGTTGGACTATACGGCGTCACGGCCTACACGGTGGCGCAGCGAACGAACGAATTCGGCATTCGCATGGCGCTGGGCGCTGATCGCGCCAATGTGGTCCAACTGGTCCTGCGCGGAGCCTTCAAGCGCGTGGTGATTGGCCTGATCCTCGGGTTACCGCTTGCCATCGGTGCTGGACGCCTGATCTCAGCGCAGCTCTATGGCGTGTCGAGTTGGGATCCGCTGGCGCTGACCGTGGCCGCGAGTGCGCTCGCCCTCTGCGCGTTCTTCGCCGCCATAATTCCGGCCAGCCGCGCAGCATCCATTTCACCCGTAGACGCACTGAGAATTGAGTAGCGCACGTCGAGACGGATGAACTTTGCCAAGTCGGAAATGCCGACCCGAGCAAGATCGAAACCGCAAGCAGAGAAAAGAGTCTCTATTCTTCAAGCCTCTGTGCCTCCGTGCCTCTGTGGTAATTTGGATTTGGGCCCCAGCAAGTTCGCCGCGCGCGCCCGATATCTGTACCCGGCTTCCCCTCTTCGCTGCCAGTACCGCGGCCATATCATCCGGGTGAGGAGCGAGAATGCCGAGCTTCTTGTGAACGCGGGGATAATCATAAAGACCCTGAGCCAATTGCTGTACGTCCGCTGGTAGTGGTGCAGTTTGATGTAGTAGCGGCGAGTTTACCTCGCCAAATGGCGGCGTAAAGCCGCCTCTACGTCAAACTGCACCACTACCCCAGTGCTGGTTTGCTTGCAGGCCGCATTTCAACTAAGATAATGAAGAGCAATAACGACGAAAGGGGCCGCTCAATGACCATCACTTTGCCGCTCGAACCTCAGGAAGAAGCCCGTCTCAAGGCTGCGGCCCAGGCCAAGGGCCTCTCGCCGGACGCGTTCGTGCGCGAGGCGCTTGATAAGATTCTCGCCGAGGCGGCCGCTCAGCCGGTCAAGCCTAAGAAATCGGCCTATGGACTGCTTGCCAAGTACGGTCCGGGTCCGACTGAGGAAGAGATCGACGAGAACCGCCGGGAAATGTTTCGCGGCTTCGGCGAGGATCTCCCGTGATCAAGGAGAATCCTGCGCATCCCTCCCTCCATTTGAAAGAAACCGGAAATCTATGGTCTCCCTCCGGTCAGCCGTTGTTTCCCCGCCCCGGATGGTATAAGCTTTGCCCATGGCAGAGATCGTTTTTGAAGTGACCCAGGAAGCGGATGGCGGCTTGGTCGCGGAATGCTTGTCGGAAAGCATTTTCACCCAGGCTGACAGTTGGGACCAATTGCGTGGGAACGTGAAAGAGGCGGTGGCAGCTTATTTCTTTGACCATCCGCAGCCCCCGACGGCAATCCGTCTCCATCTCGTCCGGGATGAAGTTCTGGCCAACTCATGAAAGTTCCGCGCGACCTGAGCGGCCAGGATCTTGTCCAGACGCTATGCCGCAAGTGGGGCTACCGCGTGGTCCATCAGGAAGGCAGCCACGTGGTGCTGGAGACGGACGATCCCTCACACCAGCGCCTCGCCGTTCCCGCCCACCGATACCTCCGCATCGGAACACTGAATGTCATTTTGCGCACCGTCGCGAATCATAAGCGCGTGGAACGCGACGCCATCATCGAGTCGCTTTGACGCCCGCCAGAGCGACAAGACCTGATACGCGAAGGATCGTCACTGACGATCGCGAGATGACGAGCAAGACGAGCAAGTAGCGGACCTGCTTCGCAAGGTCCGCGGCTTTTCGGCCTTGGGCTCCGCGGTGCGGGCGCGTAGATGATCGCGGTGTGAGGTCGGCGCCTGCCGTTTCGGTACGACCGATTTGGCTTGGTAACGATCGCGCACTCCTGGCCATTGATGGGCGCACGCGGATTTGAAAATGAAAGGCTCGATTCCGGATGAAAAGCCGCGGACCTAGACCGTAGGGCCGCGCTACTTGCTACCCCGCTTCATCGAAGGAAAGAACCTACGTTCACACCTGCAGTGATCGTGGCCCCCATGCCCGAAAGCGCAACGCTATGAGCACCCCCAAACCCGTTGTCAGTAATGGCAAGGGTTGCCGTCCTCATTCCCGCTCCCGTGGGTGTAAAGATCACCTTGATCACGCAGTTCTCGCTGGGCTTCAGCGGATTACCGCAACTGTTTGTTTGCGCATAATCGCCGGCATTGGTCCCGCCAATGGAAATGCTGGAAATGATCAGGGTGACCAAGCCGGTGTTGGTAACGGTAACGGTCTGGGCCGCGCTCATTTTCCCCTGGAGTTGGCTTGCGAATGACAAGGCGGTGGGGGAAAGGGCGGCGAAGGGTGGCAACTCTACCGCGCGCACGCGATTGTTGGCAGTGTCGGCAATCAGCAGCCTTCCCCGTGCGTCCACCGCGATGCCTTGCGGCGAGCCCAAGCTGGCGCTGGTGGCGGGGTCGCCATCACCGCCAAATCCGTAACTGCCGTCTCCCGCCACCGTGGTCGCGGTCCCCGTCACCGCGTCTACCCTAAGAATGCGGTTGCACTTGCTCGGCGCAACGCCTTTGTTCCAGGCCTGGGCGATGAAAACGTTGCCCTGCGCATCGACGGCCACGTCATGAGGAGAGTAGAGGTCCTTGCTGACCGTGGTGATGGTCCCGGTGGCTCGGTCCACGCGGCGGACACTGCCAACATCGGCAATGAAGAGATCACCGCGGGAATCCACGGCGACGCCCGAGGGGCGGACAAGAAAGGCGCTGGTGGCGGGTCCGCCGTCGCCATTGTGGTTGCGATCGCCGCCGCCCCCCCCGGCCACCGTGGTGATGATCCCGGTGTCAGCGGCCACGCGGCGGACTCGATTGGCTATGCCGTCAGCAATGAAGAGGTTGCTTTGCGCATCCACCGCCACGCCATTCGGGACGCGGAGTTGGGCATTGAGGGCCAAGTCCCCGTCACCACCCCTCCCTCCCCCGGCCACGGTGGTGATGATCCCTGTCTCCGCATCGACGCGGCGGACCCGTCCAATGAAGCGATCCGCGATGAAAAGATCACCTTGGGCATCCAAGGCCAGGGCCCCAGGCTGGAAGAAGCCGGCACTCGTGGCCGGGCCGCCGTCGCCGCTTAACCCCTCGGTCCCATTGCCCGCCACGTTCGTAATGATACCTGTCGCAGCATCAACGCGGCGGACGCGTCCACCGTTGGGTTCGGCGATGAACACGTTGCCGTATTGGTCCGTGGCAATCCCGGCGGGAGCAATCAGGATCGCATCAGTGGCGGGGCCATGGTCACCACCATCCCCTCCCCCCGCGACCGTGGTGAGGGTACCGCTTCTGGCATCGACGCGCAGGATGCGATGGTCGGCCGCGTCGGCGATGAATAGGTCGCCGTGGCGATCCACGGCCACTCCCCCCGGATTGAGGCTGGCGCTCGTGGCGGCCTCGCCCTCGCCTCGGAAGGCCGATTGGCCATTGCCGGCCACCGTCGTGATAATTCCGGTTGCCCCATCAATTCGCCGGACGCGTTTATTATTCTCGTCCCCGATGAAGATGTTGCCCTTACCATCCAAGGCCACGCCGTAAGGCCAATTGAGGCTGGCGCTGGTGGCCGGTCCACCGTCGCCGCCATAGCCCTCGACGCCGTTCCCCGCCACCGTCGTTATGATTCCCGTGACGGCATCGACGCGGCGAATGCGGTTGTTAATAAGATCACCGAGGAAGACATCACCGCGAGCATCCACGGCCACCCCGTAGGTGGGGCCGAGGCTGGCACTGGTGGCCGGGCCGTCGTCGCCGCTAAAACCACTTTGGCCGTTGCCTGCCACGGTGGTGATGATGCCGGTTGCGGCATCGACGCGCCGGATGCGCCCGTCCCAAATGAAGAGGTTGCCTTGAGCATCCAGGGCCAAGCCCCCGGGGCCGCCGAGGGCGGCGTCCGTCGCCGGTCCGTCGTCGCCGCTGAAGCCCGATTTGCCGTTCCCCGCTACCGTGGTGATGATGCCCGTCAGGGTATCGACGCGGCGCACCCGTCCGTTAAAAGTATCCGAAATGAAGAGGTTGCCCCGCCCGTCCACAGCGATCCCATCAGGAAACGTCAAGGTCGCTTCGGTGGCGAGGCCGCCGTCCCCGCTATAGCCCGGATTCCCCGTCCCCGCCACCACGGTTAAGCCGCCGCGGAAATCAAGTCTAAAAATTTGGTGCAGGTCAAGTGCTATGAAGAAGATGTTTCCAGTGGCATCCACGGCTACGGAAGTGGTATTTCCAATGTCCGCGAGCCGTGCCGACGCGCTGTTCGAGCCGCCGCCCGCGATGGTGGTGATAATGCCCTGCTGGGAGAATGCGTTCGTGGTTGAGCCGCCGGCGAAGAGAAGCAGAAACAGGAATGCCATAAGTACTGCCTGGAATCTACGTTCCATGACTACCCCCTTCTACAGGTAGAGAGACATCCTCAAATGAAGGTATGTTCTTTCTGACGATACGCCTGACGATGCGGTTTCACAAGTGACGCACTCGGGCGCTTCGCGGGTGGTGCCAGCAATGGAATCAATTGAAATTTCGAGTCGGCTGGGCGTAAGATGCCCCAGCGCTGCCGGAGGCGGGTTGCGCGGTTCGCGGCCAGAACGCGCTTCGAAGAAGGAAATCCATGCTGTATGACGTCAGGGGTGGAGTATCCATATGACTTCGATCTATGCGCCACCCGTGGTCCTTGCTCGTCACTCGCCACTGGTCACTTGTCACTGTCCTTAGGGGAGGTTTTCCATCCATGCGCCATCGGTTGAACCGCCGCCGGTTTCTGAAGCAAAGCGCCTCAACGTTGCTGGCCGCCTCGGCGTGGCCTGCCGCGATTTCCGTCGCCCATCCGCCGGCTTCCACTCCCGACCGTGAGTGGCGCGTCTACGGCGGCAATCGGGCCGGAACGAAGTACTCACCGCTCGACCAGATCAATCGCGCCAACGTGGGCAAACTGCAAGTCGCCTGGACGTATCACACCGGCGACAGCCGCCTGAAGCCCTCCACCACCATCGAGTGCAATCCCCTGGTGGTGCACGGCGTGATGTACCTCACCACCGCGCAACTGAAGCTCTGCGCCCTGGAGGCGGACACGGGCAAACTCCTTTGGCAATACGATCCGTTCGATGGCATGGAGGAGGACAAGCCGCGCGGAGTGAATCGCGGCGTGGCGTACTGGGAAGAGGGCGCCGACCAGCGGATCTTTTTTGTCGCGCGCGCCCGCCTGTGGGCGCTGGAGGCCAAGACCGGCAAGCTTATTCGCGATTTCGGCCAGGGCGGCAGCGTGGATTTGAAACACGGCTTGGGCCGCGACATTAGCCAATTGACTTACGACGTCACCTCGCCCGGCATCATCTACAAGAACCGGATCATCCTGGGATCGATGTGCGGCGAAGGCCCGGAACCCGCGGCGCCCGGCCACATTCGCGCTTTCGACGTGCACACCGGAGTGATGGCCTGGATCTTCCACACCCTTCCCCGCCCCGGCGAGTTTGGCAACGACGCGTGGCAAGGCGATTCCTGGCGCACCACGGGCGGCGCCAACGATTGGGGTGGAATGACGCTCGATGAAAAACGCGGCTGGATCTTCGTTTCTACGGGTTCCGCGGCGTTCGATTTCTACGGCGGCCAGCGCCTGGGCACGAACCTCTTTGCCAATTGTGTGCTGGCGCTGGATGCCGCCACCGGTAAGCGCATTTGGCACTACCAGGTGGTGCACCACGATTTGTGGGACCGCGACCTCCCCTGCCCGCCCGCCCTGGTGACGCTTAATATCGGTGGCAAGCAAGTGGATGCTGCCGTTCAGCCCACCAAGTTCGGCCAGCTTTTCATCCTGGACCGCGAAACCGGAACGCCCCTGTTCCCGATTGAAGAGCGGCCCGTACCGCCCTCGGATGTTCCCGGCGAACAAGCTTGGCCGACGCAGCAACAGGTGCTGAAGCCGCCACCCTACACCCGCCAAGCCTTCACGGAAGACGACATCACGAATATCTCGCCGGAAGCGCACGCGTATGTTCTCGAAACCTTCAAGAAATCGCGCAGCGGCACCTGGTGCCCCCCCAGCTTGCAGGGAACCATCGTCTTTCCCGGATTCGACGGCGGCTCGAATTGGGGCGGCGGTTCGTTCGATCCCACCACCGGCTGGTATTACATCAACTCCCACGATGAACCGTGGATTATGACCCTGGTGCCCGCACCGGAAGGCAGCGGCTATCCTTACTCGCACACCGGCTACAATCACTTTGTGGACCAGGAAGGGTATGCGGCCATCAAGCCGCCCTGGGGACAGCTCACCGCCTTTGACTTGAACCGGGGAGAGATCGCGTGGCAAGTGGTGCTGGGCGAGTTCAAGGAATTAACCGCACGCGGCCTTCCGCCCACCGGCACGCAGAACATCGGCGGTTCCATCGTCACGGCGGGCGGGATCGTCTTTATCGGTTCAACCCAGGATGAAATGTTCCGCGGGTTCGATAAGACCAGCGGCAAAGTTTTGTGGGAAGCGCCACTCCCCGCTGGCGGCTACGCGACCCCCTGCACCTACGAAGCCGGGGGGAAACAGTACGTGGTCATCGCGGCGGGCGGGGGCGGCAAGCCGCGCACGCGCTCCGGCGACGCCTATGTGGCCTTTGCCTTGCCGTGAGCAAGTTCCGGCGCACAGGCGCGGAGTGTTGTCGTGGAGGACATTTGAACTTACAACCCTCGCCCCCTTAGGAAGTCCGAATTCTGGACCCCGATGGGGACCATCGGACGCCAGCAATCGGGGAGCGTGGCCCGCAGCCGCCGTTTTCATCAGCCGGGACGGGACGGGGAAGGGTGGGAATCGTTGGCCGCTCGAGGGATTGCGCCTCCGCCAAGCTCATAGTAATCTGGGTAGAGGAAGGTGACCATGACGCAAATCACCGAGGCCATTTACACTCACGGCGTTCTGAAGCCTGCGGTTGATCTAAACCTCCGCGAGCAGCAGCGAGTCCGCGTTATCGTTGAACCGATCGAGGACAGTCTCGGGGACCGGGACGCGGCCGTGGCACGATTGAAGGCCGGGATCGCGGGCATGCAGTTCTTCTCCAACGGGCCACTGCCCACGCGAGAGGACCTCCATGATCGCGCTTGATACCAACGTCCTCCTCTACGCCTGCGATCGGGCGGATTCCAGACGCCAACAAATCGCCATCGATCTCATTGCCAACAGCAGGGACGGCGTCCTGCTTTGGCAAGTGGCCTGCGAGTTCGTCGCGGCTTCCCGCAAACTGAGCGCCCAAGGCTTTACCGCATCGGACGCGTGGAACCGACTCACAGAATTTCTTACTCTGTTGCCTCTCATTCTCCCCACCGTAGGTGTGCTTGAGCGCGGCCAAAGGTTGCCTGCAACTCATGGCGTGTCCTTCTGGGACGCCTTGATTTTGGCAGCGTGTGCTGAGGCCGGGGTGGAGACCCTTTATTCGGAGGACGTCCCGGGCCTTCCCACGCCAGGTGCGCTCCAGGTCGTGAATCCGTTCAGATAAGTGGCCGTGTTTTCGGGATCCAGTTTCTCCGGTACGATCATCCCTTCAGCCTGGGAGTGACCGCCCGGCGAAACCGACGAGGGTTAGGGTAATGGAGCCACAGATTTGCTATCGAATTTGAAGTCGACAGCGTCTCTGGCGCTTCGCGCCGCCGTCATGGCACTGGTTCTCGTGGCGCTCACGGGGAGCGGTGTATTGCGCGCTCAAGTCGAGGCACCCGCACCGCACGCCGCAAAACCGCAGCCCCTGCCGTTCAGCCACAAGCTGCACACGCAATTCCTGCAAGAGTGCCAAGATTGTCACCAAATTTCATCCGACGGCTGGACCATGAGCTATCCGCCTGAGGCAAAATGCATGACGTGCCACGCCACCATCAAGCCGGACAGCCCCGCTATCAAGAAGCTAGCTGATTACGCAGCGCAGAAGAAGCCCGCGCCCTGGGTACGCATCTACGAAGTGCCGGACTACGTTTACTTCTCCCACCGAACTCATGTTCGTAAGGCGAAACTCGATTGCGAAAACTGCCACGGCCCCGTCCGCGATCGCGACGTGTTAACCAAAGAGAAATCCACCTCCATGGCCGCCTGCATCAGTTGTCACAAGGAAAAGAGCGCCCCCACCGGCTGCCGCACTTGCCACGATACGATTTAATTGCGGAGAGGTCCGAATTCAGGAGTCAGGAGTCAGGAGTCAGGAGTCAGGAGAAAAACTCCATCTGAGGCTGGTTCCCTCTCATTTCTAACTTCTGACTCCTGTCTGCTGGCTTCTGACTTCTTTGTGCCGGTTTCAGGAATCTTAGTGCGCCGCGTAGGTCTTCGTCATTCCATTGCGGCTATTGGTCACGGTGAACCCGCCATCGGATGCCGCTGAGAGCTTGATCCAGCTCACGCTCGCCTCCTGGTCCACATTGACGATGAAAGGCTCCGGCGCGTTGTTTTCTTTGCCCGCATTCTGGGCATAATGCAACTGCCACACGTCCTCAATGCCCGGCGAAGTGCGGATGGTCTGCAAAGCCTCGGGCGAGCCGCCTTTCGTGGCGCCATTATTGGTAATGGCCACACGCGGCTTGAGCGCATGCACAATGGCCGGCGCGTTTGACTGGTTTAGCCCATGGTGCGTGCTCAGGTAAACGTCCACCGTCCCCAGTTTGTTGTCCGGGCAGACAAGCGCCAACTCCTTATTCCAGGTGAGGTCGCCGAGATCGATAATGCGAAACTTACCATACGTAATCAGCATACCAATCGACTGGGCATTTTCAGAAGGATCAACCTCACGAGGTTTGGTGGTCGCGCAAAAAGGATTCGGCTCACCCGCTCCCGCGAGCGGCCGCAGAATTGCCTGCCCGGCAGCGGCCACGACCCGCACCTTGATCCCCTCAATGGGAATCTGGTCCCCCGCCCTGACGATCAGGTGGGACGCACGATCCCTTACCTGCACGTAGGCGTGGTAGAGTTCGTCAGCGTCTTTCCCCGTTTCGACGCTTCGCCCGTGATCCACATAGGTGCCGATGGGAATGCGCTCGGCGAGTTGCGGCACACCTCCCACATGATCCCTATGGAAATGGGTGATAACCACGTAGTCGATGCGGCTGACGCCCGCCGTTTTGGCGACGCTGGCAATTCGCTCCGCGTCGCGGCCATTGAAGCCCGGCCAGCCCGTATCCACTAACATCGATTTGCCGGAAGGGGTGACGAAGAGCGTGGATTGCCCACCCTCCACGTCAATGAAGTACACATCGAGAGTGCCCGCCGCCCGCAGCGGCACGCTTAGGAATGCCAGGAAAGCAATCAGGAGGAGTTTGCGCATGGGGTGCATCCTAACACAATCTGTTGACGGGAGGAATTGCGGCATGTTCAGGACTGCGGTGGGGGGTGAAGTCATGGGCCACACCCTCGGCAAGACATAGCACCCTCCGGTGTAGGGTGAATCAGCAGAGCAATGGACCAATCGCCAATCGCAATTCACAAATCACAAATCGAAAATGACCCGAGGGCCCCATCCCCCGCGCTTGACTCTCATCGATTCCCGACGACATACTGAGATGTACAGCCTGCTTGCGGGGCGGTAGAGGGCAAGGGTGGATCAAGAGTAATGGGCCAGTCGCCGATCACCAATCGAAAATCGACAATGACCCGAGGGCCAGAGGTGAGATGAACACAGATCGAGCGTTACTGGTAGACCTGTATGAGTTGACGATGGCGGCGGCGTATTTCGAGCATGGCATTGACTGCCACGCTACGTTCGAGCTCTTTGTGCGTCACCTGCCGGCGCAGCGCTCATATTTGGTGGCGGCGGGTCTTGACTCGGCGCTCACGTATTTGGAGAACCTGCATTTCACTGACGATGACATTCGTTTTCTGCGCCAGCAGCCCGCCTTCCAGACGGTCTCGCCGGAATTTTTCGACTACCTGCGGGAATTTCGATTCCACGGAGACGTGCGCGCGGTGGGGGAGGGCACGCTGGTTTTCGCGGAAGAGCCCCTGCTGCAAGTGACCGCGCCGGTGCTGGAAGCGCAGATTGCTGAAACCTATCTGCTCTCGGTTATCCATTATGAAACGCTGGTCGCTTCCAAGGCCGCGCGGGTGGTGCGCGCGGCGGGTGGCCGCAGCGTTCTGGAATTCGGAACGCGCCGGGCACACGGGCCGGAGGCCGGCGTGCGAGCCGCGCGGGCGGCATGTGTGGGCGGCTGCGTGGCCACCTCCAACGTGCTGGCCGGGGCGCTTTACGATCTGCCCCTGGCGGGCACGGCAGCGCATTCGTGGACGCAGGTTTTTCCCAGCGAGCGGCGCAGCTTCGAAGCCTTGCTCGAGACCTTTCCTGATACTGCCATTCTGTTGGTCGATACTTACGATCCGCTGGTGGGCGCGGAGATCGCGGCCACGCTGGGGACAACGGTTCCCGGAGTGCGGCTCGACAGTGGTGATCTGCTGGAGAAGAGCCGGCACGTTCGCGAAATCTTGGACCGCCACGGCCGGCACGACACCAAGATTGTGGCCAGCGGCGATTTGAACGAATACAAGATTGAAGAATTGGTGACCCGTGGCGCGCCGATTGATTCCTTCGGGGTGGGCACAGACCTTGTCACCTCGCGCGACGTGCCCGCACTGAGCGTGGTTTACAAGCTGGTGGAGACCGAAGCCGGTGGTGTGGTGGAGCCGAAAACCAAATTCAGCGAGGAGAAAGTTTACTGGCCCGGCCGCAAACAGGTCTTCCGCTTTTCCGAGAGCGGGCAATACCATCACGACTTGCTCGCCCGCGCCCAGGAAGATTACCCGCAGGCTTCGCCCCTGCTCGAACCCGTCATGGATGCAGGCCGCCGCCTGGCCCCCGCCCCACCGGTGAAACAAATCCGCGAGCGCACGCTGGCCAATCTCGCCTGCTTGCCGAAAGCTTCCAAAGCTTTGCGCGGGGCGCCCGCTTATCCCGTCGAGAAGAGCGCGGGGCTCGATCAGTTGCTGGAGGAAATCCGCGTGCAGCACTTCGGCGCGGCGAAATCATCTCATCACGAGGGAGGACTTTGAGGAGTGAGCGTCACGAGTGAGCCCCTGGTCTTTTTCGACGTTGATACGCAAGTGGATTTTATGCATCCGACGGGGAGGCTCTATGTTCCGGGTGCGGAGCAGATCGTGCCCAATCTTCATCGCCTGATGAAGTGGGCAAGCGAGAATGATGTGCCCGTAATTTCCACGGCCGACGCGCACTCGCCCGACGACCCGGAATTTAAAATCTGGCCGCCCCATTGCGTCATTGGCACTCCCGGACAGCGGCGCATTCCCGAAACATTGTTTCCTGCGTCGGTGGTTATTCCCTGCCGCCCCGGCGCCTTCCAGCCTCCGGCGCGCTGGGTGGGGCAGTTGATCGTTGAAAAGCCCACCTACTCGGCGGAGGACAATCCTAACTTTGATGGCATACTGCACGCGCTGGGCTCGCGGCGCGCTGGGGTGTTCGGCGTGGCTACGGAATACTGCGTGCTCGCGGTTGCTCTGGCGCTGCGCCGGCGAGGGTTCAAGGTGGAAGTGGTGGTCGATGCGATCAAGCCCATCACCGCCGAGGGCGGACGCAAGGCGCTGGAAGAAATGGCGGCCGCCTGTGTTCGCACGGTCGCCACCGCGGAAATCTGCAAGCCCGTGGCATCGGCCACGACGGCAAAGCGCTAAACGACCTCAAAGCTCAGCAGATTATCCTTACAATCGGCCGGGCGCCCCCGGTTCGCGCGGTGTGATGTCAGTTGCGCCCCACGGGCCGTGCTTATAGAATGCCCGCCAGATTTTCCAGCCCGCTGCCACGGGTGGATTCTCATGGGGAGGAGTCATACCACGATGAAACGCGTAAACCCATATAGGGAAATGTTCGCATGGCTTGCGGGGTTAATGCTGGTGGCCGCTCTTTTGGCGTGCAATAACAGCTCCACGCCCGTGGTGCGTTCTGTGTCGGCGCCCAGCGCTTCCATGCCGGACATGACCGATTCTCAACGGCTCAGCGATGGCGCCAGTAAACTGACCGATGCGATGAAGAAGCCGACCGGGTCGTTCCACTTTTCCTATAAGGGGCAAGAAAACATCAATAACAAGTACCCGCAGGACAAGACTGAACTGCCTCAGGTGGGCCCGGTGGCTTTGCAAGCGGATGTCTCCCCGGAGGAAATCAGCCTAACCGAGACGCGCGGCTCAACCATCAGGACGTCCAAGGCCAAGAAAGGAGATGAGCTTAATTGGGGCATGGCGAACTTGACGACGTTCGGAGTAATGACCAGTCTGACCCTGGTCATCGCGGTGGGATCCAGCGTAACGCCCCCGCCGACCACCGATCTGGTGGGAGCCACTCCCGCGGATAAGTTTACCTTTGACACCACCGCCGCCACCCCATCCCAGAAGATAGGCTTGGAAAGAGCCCGTATGGTGGTGACCACCATCAAGGACTGCAAGGGAACGGCGTGGATCGCCAAAGATTCCGGCCTCCTCATCAAGTTCAATATCGACGCCGATTACTTGGATAAGAACAACCACGCCTGGAAAGAGCATTACGAAGGCGAAGTAACCCCGAAGTGATCACTTGTGGCCCACGGGTGAGGAGCCATCGGAAGCAGAAGTATGCGGCTAGATTCAAAGAAACGGGACAGCATGACGAAAGTGCGCGTCCTGCGGTGTGGCCGTCCCGGCGCTCCGGGCGGGTGTTCAGGAATTCTTAAGGACGCGCCCGTAGAGATCTTCGTAGAGGGGGATAATGTTTTTGCTGCAAAAGCAGCGGAGGGCACGCTGCCGGGCGGCACGCGACATCTCCGCCTGCCGTTCCGGGTTGGTAAGGATTTCGAGGGCCCGCGCCGCCATGGTTTTAACGTCGCGCGCCTCGACCAAAAACCCCTCCACGCCATCGCGGAGAACTTCCGGCACGCCTCCCACGCGGGAGCAAATGGCGGGGACGCCGGACGCCATTGCTTCCAGCGCCGCCAAGCCGAACGATTCGATGTCGCTGGGCAGCAGCAGCACGTCGGCACAGTTGAGGAGGTCTTGCACTTGATTCTGCTTGCCGAGGAAGATCACATCGGCACTGAGCTTCTTTTCGCGGACCATCCATTCGGCCACGGTCCGGTCAGGCCCGTCGCCGATCATCAGAAGCTTGGCGGGGATTTCCCGGCGCACGAGCCCGAAGATCTCAATGACGTCAGGCACGCGCTTGACGGGCCGGAAATTCGACAGGTGAACCAGAATCTTCTCTCCCCGCGGCGCGAATTCTTCTCTCCGGCATTTGCCGTTGGCGGGGTTAAAGACATCGCAGTTGACAAAGTTGGGAATGACTTCGACGGGCCGGCGGATTTCAAATTCGCGCTGCGTGACATCCCGAAGGTATTCGGAGATGGCCGTGACTCCGTCGCTTTCCTCGATGGAAAAACGGGTAATGGGGAGATAAGAGCGATCCAGGCCGACCAGCGTGATATCCGTGCCGTGCAGCGTGGTGACGAAGGGCAGGCGGCGTGGCTTGAGCATGGCGCGCGCCAGATAAGCGCTGACCGAATGGGGAATCGCATAGTGCACATGCAGCAGGTCGAGGGATTCGTTTACCGCCACGTTGGCCATAGCGGTGGCGAGCGCCAGGGTGTAAGGCGGGTGGTCGAAAAGGGGGTAATTCAGCATCTCCACTTCATGAAAGTGGATGCGGCCGGAGGCTTCGGTGATCCGCACCGGCATCGCATAGCTGATGAAGTGTATGTCGTGTCCGCGCGCGGCCAGTTCGATGCCGAGCTCGGTCGCAACCACGCCACTTCCGCCGTAAGTGGGATAGCAGGTGATGCCGATGCGCATAGTCCTCTTGCGGAAATCAGGAGCCAAGCCGCCGCGACAGGGCTAAGAGTGCGGCTCCTTCTTCTTAGGTTCACTGGCAAGCAGTTCGATGCGCGTTACCGTGCGGTGGTCGGCGCGTTGGTCGTAATAGACGATGACGCGGGTGCCGGGAGAGAGAACGTCCAGCTTTTTCCGGAAGCCGTCGATGGTTTCAACATGGGTGCTGTGCTTGATGGGGAAAATTTCCGTATCCGCGCCCTCCACCGAACTAATGCTCAGGGTGTTATGCTTCTCGTCGAGCGATTTAACCGTGCCGTTAAAGGCCAAATGCTCGTTGGCAGCGATGATCTTGTCGAGGCCCGGAATCTTGGGTTTTTCTTCCTGCTGCGCCGCGGCTACGCACACGAGCAAAAGAATGGCCGGAACCACTACCGCCAGCCGCCAACTGGCGCGCCATAGGGCTCGTAAAGACTGCCCCTGAGGTCGAACGGCTTGCAGACCGAAATGGGAAAAGGTGAGAGCCCTCATAATGGAATCCGTTATGAGAAATGCAGGCACAAATTCATGCTAGGCGACCCCCGGCGGGCTGTCAAGTGCCGAGCAAGATGGGGGGATTTGGGGCACGCCTTGTGGGCGGCAAGGGCGGCGACTTAATCGCCGCCCTTGCTCATCTGGGAATTCAAAATTCCATCCCCCCGCTCTTCTGCGCGGGCAGATTAGACGAAAACCCGAGGTGATCGCGGAGACTGCCCCTTCATTCTGGATCTTGCGGTTGATGGTCGTCCCCTTCGTGGTTTGCCCCATTACGGGATTCGCCATCCTTATACATAAACCGGATGCACGATTTCATGATCAGGAGGTTGGGTTCGTTAGCCCGATGCACCTTGATGCAATTCTTGTCATACCACTCGATCACCCCGCGGATTGTTTCCCCCTGATCCAAGACCACGACCATGGGCGTACGGCCTTGCATCTGCTTCAGATAATAGAAATTCTCGGCGTTGGTTTGCTCAGGCGGAGCGGGTTTCTTGCGCTGCATGCGTGCGCCCAGTTGGTCCTGTACATCGGACAGGGTGGGACGGATCAATCGTCGATTCATGTTGGTTTGCTCCTGAAGCCCGACTAGACGGGCATGGGTTCCAGTTTTTCCCGGTAAAAAGCGCGGGTCACCTCTGCTTACCTAAGACGCTTCACTTGGCGTCTCGGTTTCATACGGCCAACAAAAAAACGACCATGCAAGGAAGACAGCCGCGAATGCAGAGCATAGTAACATAGGCAGACACCGGCCGCAATCGTTTTAGCCGGGATGGACACGCTTCGGTCTGCTTTTTGAACCAACAGCGTTGGCCGCTCGGGATTCATAGAGTTGGATGGCGGGCGGATGTTCCTCGTTGCCCGTCCGCCGAATTTTCGATTGCCGATTGTCGAGGATCGATTGAAAAACCATCCTCGATCGACAATCGAACATCGATGCCCAGCGTCTCAAAACCGAGTTGAGGATTGACGTTGCGGATTTGCAAGCGATAAGCCTGATCGAGGCCGCCCTTGAGTTTTTCGATTCCGCCGAGGGTCAGCTTGGGCGCCCAGCCCTGGAGGCGCGCCGTCAAGTCAACATTCACCACCGCGTCTGCTGCCGGCTCCAGCAGGATGTGCAGAAGATCGGAAAGAAGGGAATAGCCGACTTTCAGTGTTCCCTCGAAATCGTCGCGATTTTCTGCCAGCGCGCGGGCGGAGTCAAACAGCAGTCGCCAGTCCGCCGCTGCGCCGGGAGCGCGGCGGCGCGCCATCGCTTCCAGAAAATCCAGCCAAGGCTGGCGGCGGCGTTCGTACTCGGCCGGGTCGAAGGTCCGCGCCCGGGCCACACTGCCCGCCGCCACGCGCGCCGCAAGCGCCTTCTGGGGCTCGGTGAGTTTCTTTTCGCGCGCCAGCAAGTCTTGGATGAGAGTTTGCTCTACAGGCTGGAAAGCGACGCGCAGGCAGCGCGAACGGATGGTGGAGCGCAGCTCAAAGGCGTTGGGGCAAATAAGGATGAAGCTCGTCGTCTCCGGGGGTTCCTCCAGCACTTTGAGCAGCAGGTCCACAGCCTGCCAATGAATTGTCTGGGCTTCGTCGAGAATAAAGATGCGGCGCGGGAACTCGAACGGCCGCGTGTAAGCGACGGCGCGCAACTGGCGGATCTGCTCAGTGAGGATGAATTTCGTCAGGGGCTCGATGATCTGGAGATCGAAGTAAACCAGGCCTTCAACGCGGCGCGCGGATTCTTTGATTTCGCGGCGCCGGGCCAAGTCTTCCCGCGCGGTGGCGAACATCTGCTCTGCTTTGCGGCAACGCGCGCACTGATCGCAGAAGTCCGCGCCGCCACGCTCGCACACCAGCGCCTTGGCCAGCATCAGGGCCAGGGTTTTCTTGCCCACGCCCTCGGGCCCGGCAAAAAGCAAGGCTCCCGGTACGCGTCCGCTCGCCAACATTTCGCGGACTGCTGCCACCGCCTGCGGATTGCCGAGAAAGGAATCGAAGCCCATGGTCTCTTAGACAAAATTCTAAGCAATGTCGAAACACGAAACTCGAAATTCGAAACTCGTCACGATCTTCGCGTTTCGATTTTCGAGTTTCGAGGTTCCCGGGCGAGGAGCGGTTCGATCAACGCGCGAATCTGGCGTTGCAGCTCGTCGATCGGCTGATCAGCGCGCACCAGTTTGATCCGCTCCGGTGCGCTGCGGGCGATGGCCAGATACCCGGCCCGCACGCGCTGATGAAAGGCGAGGCTCTGTTGCTCAAACCGGTCATGGCGGGATCGCCGCCGGGTATCACGTCCCTGGGCGCGTGCCAGAGCCCGTTCGGGTTCCAGGTCGAGGACAATGGTTAGGTCCGGCTGAGTCTTGCCGCAAATGACGCGGTCAAATGCGCGCACGGTGGCCGTGCCCAACTCGCGCCCGTAACCCTGATAGGCGAACGACGCGGTATTGTAGCGGTCGCTCACCACCACCTCGCCGCGGGCGAGCGCCGGGCGCACCACCTCTTCCAAAAGTTGGGCGCGCGCCGCGTACATCAGCGCCAACTCGGCCAGCGGCGCGAGTTTTCCGGTCTTGGACGCCAGCAGGATGTCGCGGACGCGCTCCCCGGTGCGCGTTCCGCCGGGCTCGCGCGTCACCCGTACCCGATGACCGCATTTGCGCAGATACTGGACAGCGCGGCGTAGTTGCGTGCTCTTGCCCGTGCCGTCCAGCCCTTCAAAAGTGATAAAGAGGCCGGGTTTCATAGTGCGGTTGTCCTTTGTCCGTTGTCCGTGGTCAGTTGCCCGCGGTTCGTCTGATTGCAAGGGTCATCGAACCTCGAAAGAAACAGGGAGTTTCGATCTCTGATTTTCGTGTTGCGGCGACCCATGGCCAGAGGCGATAGACTACGGACAACGGACAAAGGACCAACCCTGCATCCTAACACCCACGCGTAACCGTAACAAGGTGCCTACACGCGGTGTGGGGAGTGATAGAATGGCACGGTTTCAATTCGCCAAGCGCGAAAAAATTTGCGCGTGGCTCCGCCACGCTCGAGTCTGCCGGGAGAGATGGTCGCGAACCTTCGAGAAAACATCACGCGGGTCGAGGAGCGAATCGCCGCCGCCTGCCAGCGCAGCGGACGTCGGCGTGAGGACGTTAGGCTGGTGGCGGTCTCGAAGACCCACCCAGTGGAACTGATTCGCGCCGCATTTGCGGCGGGCCTGCGCGATTTCGGTGAAAACCGCGTGCAGGAAGCGATGTCCAAGCTCCCGGCGCTTGCGGATTTGGGCGCAACCTGGCACCTGGTGGGACATCTTCAGTCCAACAAGGCGCGGATGGCGCGCGAACTTTTTCATTGGGTGCATTCGCTGGATTCGCTGCGCCTGGCGGAGAAACTCACACGGGCCGCTGCCCCCGGCGACGCGCGACTGCCGGTGCTGATTGAAGTGAATTTGGGGGAAGAAGCTTCCAAGGCGGGCGTTCGGGCCGGAGATGTGGCGGCCCTGGCGGAGCAGATCGCGCCGATGGAAACACTCGAACTGCGCGGCCTGATGGTCATCCCGCCCTACTTTGAAAATCAGGAAGAGGTGCGGCCTTACTTTCGGCAACTGTGCGCCCTGGCTGGCGATCTCGAAGCGCGGCATCTGCCCAATGTTTCCATGCGCGAGCTTTCCATGGGCATGAGCCACGATTTTGAAGTCGCCATCGAAGAAGGCGCAACGATCGTGCGGGTGGGGACCGCGATCTTTGGCGAAAGGAAATGAGGGGCTGTCCGTTGTCCGTTGTCAGTTGCCCCGTTGCCTGTGGTCCTTTGATAGTTGTGCACTTCGAGTTCTGCATTCTTAGGATGCATCCGTCCGGACGAGATTATATTTCTTACTGAAAACTGACGACTGAGGACTGACAACGGACTACGGACAACTGACAACGGACATTCTTCTTCCATGCCCGAATTCAAGGTTGAACGCGAAAACGTAAGCTTCTGGCTACGAGTGAAGCCCCGCGCCGCGCGTGAGCGGTTGACCGTGGACGCCTCGGGTGAGCTGCGCCTGGAATTACATGCCCCCGCTACGGAAGGCCAGGCCAATGAAGCGTGCATTCATTTTTTTGCCCGCGCGTTGCGTCTGCCGCAAGCGTGTGTGGTGATCCTTTCCGGCCATAAGGCGCGGCGCAAGTTGCTGCGCGTGACGGGCCGCTCGGCGGAAGAAAGCATCATGCAGATCAAAAAGGCAGTGACGACTGACAAGTGACGAGTGACGAGCAAGTGAAAGACGAAAATCGAAACTCGAAACTCGCCGCGATTTTCGAGTTTCGGTCCTTGCTGGCTCGTCACTTGTCACGGCTTGAGAGGAGAGGAAACCTTGAGCTTCACCGAGCGCCTGGCGGAGATTCGCACCGGGTTTGAGCGCGCCTTTTGGGTGGCCAATTTCACCGAATTATTTGAGCGCCTCGCATACTACGGCGCGAGCGCGGTGCTGGCCATCTATTTGAGCGAGCAACTGCATTTTTCAAAGGAAGTCAGCGGCTGGATGATGGGGACTTTTGGATTCGTAGTCTGGTTGCTGCCGGTGCTGGGCGGGACGCTCGCGGACCGCTTCGGTTTTCGCCGCGCATTGATGTTTGCCTACCTCGTCATGACGGTTGGCTATTTTCTCCTGGGTTCACTTTCGGCGCCCTGGATGCACGCGACCCGCCAGGCGCTTGGCGACAAGTGGCTGGTGTTCGGCATCCTGATGATTCCGGCGCTCGGACCGGCGGTGGTAAAGCCGTGCGTGGCGGGGACGACGGCTCGCGCTTCGGCGGAGAACGTCCGCTCCATCGGTTATTCAATTTATTACACGCTCGTGAATATCGGCGGCACGCTCGGCCCCATCATGGCTTGGCTGGTGCGCAAACAATTGGGTTGGGGTATAGAAAACGTCTTTCGCGTTTCCGCCCTAAGTGTGTTCCTGATGTTCCTGGTGACGCTGGTGTTTTTTCGCGAGCCGGCGCGGTCGGGGGAGCAGCAGGTGGCGAGCGTCGCGGACGCCATCAAGAACATGTTCGTGGTGCTGGGTAATTTCCGCTTCGTTCTGTTCTTGCTGATATTTTCGAGTTTCTACGTGGTGTTTTGGCAGGAATTCATCTCCGCCCCTCTGTTTCTGCGCGGCTACGTGGACCCCAACGCCAACGTTGATCTGCTGCTTTCGATCGACGCGCTCACGGTGATTTGTTTTCAGATTCTGGTGAGCTATCTGACCCGCAAGATTCCTGCTTTTCCGGCGATGACACTGGGCCTGCTGATCTCGAGTGTGTCATGGTTGTTCCTGGCCATCCATCCGTCAACCTTGGGACTGGTGGCGGCGCTGGTGGTGCTGGCGCTTGGCGAAATCACCCAATCGGCGCGCTACTACGAATACATTTCGCGGCTTGCGCCCTCGGGCCAGCAGGGGCTCTATATGGGTTATGCTTTTCTGCCTATTGCCATCGGGTATTTCATTGCCGGTCCGTTGGGCGGCTATCTCCTGCACGAGTTCGGCGACGTCCTGCACCGGCCGCAGCAGATGTGGTGGGTGGTGACGGCGATAGGACTGGTGGGCGCGGTGCTGATGGTGATTTACGATTACGTGTTCAAGCCCGGGGAAAGACAGGGGTTAGGGACAGGGGGCTAGGGATTGCTGGAAGGGCGGGGCTTCAGCCCCGCCGAAATCGCGGCCCCACCCTCTGTTTGTCCCGCACGCCCCGCAGCTTGCGGCCGCAAGCTGCGGGGCGTGCGGGACACGGGAATAATCAGAAAGGGCTTGTAGCGGCGGGGCTAAAGCCCCGCCCCTGGAGTTTCTACATTTTTCACGCGGCGCCGGCCGGGGTGAGGGTGCCATCAGGGAGTTGAAAATCGGAAACCTGTAACCCCGGCTTTCCTACCGGTAGGAAATTGAGAGCCCGGTTTGTAAAATGTTTTCCTACCGGTGGGAAAAGCGGCAAGAATTCTGTTGACAAGACACCTGGGCTCTGGCTTAGTGGTGGAGGGTAGGGAGGGGCGCGGAACGGGGCAGCCCCCCAGGGTCGCCGTAGGATATGGACGAATGCGCAGAGCGACGCGGAAAGGCAGGACAAATTATCCGAGGCAGGGGAGGTCCCATCGCGGAGGCGGAGGGGGGGAAAGTCTCGCGGGGAGCGAGCACAGAAAAAAAAGATGTTAATAAATGACGAAGGAAGCCGTTATGTGTATGAAAACAAACAAACAGATGACTATTTGTCCGCAGCAAAAGACGACATTTCTGCACAACTGGATGCCATGAAGATGACATTTTGTAGCGAAGCAAACGTAATTTGCCGGAACCGTAGGCTCTTTTGTCACTATTCGAGCGCTGGGGAACGAACCGCTCGCTTCCAAATGTAGAAACTCGAGCGGCGGGGCTAAAGCCCCGCCCTTCAGATCTGTCCTGAGAAATTCAGGCGGGGGCTTGCGTGGGGCGGCGGTTTGTGTGAGGTATGAAGATGGTCGAACTCAACGATGAGGAACTCCTGTTGCGATTGAAGAATTTCGAGGACAACTTCCTCGAGCGCAAGACCTCCGGTGATTCAAAAGATTGGCTAAAGACGGTTGTCGCATTTGCGAACTCAACGCCCGTAGGGTATCCGGCAGTTTTATACATTGGTGTTAAGGATGATGGGACCCCGGAGGAGAAACCGATCAATCTCGACTCGCTTCAAAAGACTTTCGGCGACAAGGTTAGTGAGGCGTACCCCTTAGTCTATTATCTGACAAAGATAGTCAACGTTAGCGGCAAACAAGTACTAGCCATAATTGTTCCGGGAAGTCCAGATCGCCCCCACTTCGCGGGGCAGGCATACATCCGAGAGGGCTCGAAGAGCGTCGTGGCGTCGCGACCGCAATTCGATGAGTTGATCGCGTCTCGCAACAGTAAAGCGAACGAGATTCTGAAATGGAAGGGGAAGCTCATCACTCGTGACTTCAGGAGCCCTTCGAGGATTGTGCCGAGCAGTTCTGCGGCATGTACCGTGGCGGATTGTAATCAGTTTTATGTGACCTTCGATACACCCATTAAGGAATCTGTTCCCCTGGCACGGATTGAGATTTCCTTCGACCAGAATGCCGGACGCCTTAAACTAGAGGAGCGGCCAGTATAGGGGCACCGTATCTTTATCGTGGGATTCTGACTTTCGCTGGCTGAGCATTTTGTGCTACCTCTGTAGGGCGGCGCCTCGGGGCGGCCAGGCCGGGGCAAGCCCCGGCCCTACAAACTGACCGGTGGCAGGTGAAGGCTATGTTGGCATACAGGAGCTGCCTACTGCTTAGTGCCTACTGCCTAGTCTTTTGGATGAGGAGAGATCGATGAATCTCAACGACATTCAAACTGCACTCCGCGCAGCCAACCTTGACGGCTGGCTGTTCTATGACCATCACCGCCGCGATCCCATTGCCTATCGCGTGCTCAATATTAACCCCGTGATGTGTACTCGCCGTTGGTATTACCTTATTCCCAAGACAGGAGAGCCGGCGAAGCTCGTGCACCGGATTGAAGCTCACAACCTCGCGGGTTTGCCGGGCACGGTCGAGCGGTATTCGTCCTGGCGCGAGCAACGCGAAGGGCTCAGCCGGCTGCTGCACGGCAAAGAGCGCGTGGCGATGCAATACTCGGCCTTGAACAACATCCCTTACGTGGGGCTGGTGGACGCGGGCACGGTGGAACTGGTGAAGAGTTGCGGGGTGGAAGTAGTTTCTTCGGCGGACCTGGTGCAGCAGTTTGAGGCGTGCTGGTCAGAGGAGCAATGGCAGTCGCACTTGGCTGCCGGCCAAGTGGTGCACCAGGCGGTGCGGACGGCGTTCGCGGCCATTCGCGATGCGGTGCGCGCCGGCAAGGAGATCAGCGAGTACGACGTGCAGCAGGAAATGGTACGGCTCTTTGCGGCGAACGGGCTGATCGCTGACGAACCTCCGTGCGTGGCGGTGAATGCCAACACCGCCAATCCGCACTACTCGCCGTCTCGGGAAGCGTCGCTGCCCATTCATGCCGGGGACTTTGTCTTGTTGGATGTGTGGGGCAAACAGAATAAGCCCGGCGCCGTCTATTTCGATATCACCTGGACGGGATACGTGGGCGAAAAGGTTCCCGAGCAATACACCAAAGTTTTTGATGTGGTGCGCGAGGCGCGTGACGCCGCCATCAGCCTGGTGCAGAAATCCTTGCAATCCGGGCGCATCCTTTGCGGCTATGAGGTTGACGACGCGGCGCGCGAAGCCATTATCCGGAACGGATACGCCGCTTTCTTCGTGCATCGCACCGGACACTCGATTGGTGAGGACGTGCACGGCAATGGCGCCAACATGGATAACTTTGAAACCCACGACGAGCGCCGGGTCATCCCCCGCACCTGCTTTTCCATCGAACCCGGAATTTATTTGCATGAGTTCGGGGTCCGGAGTGAAGTGAATGTGTTCACAGGCGCCCGCGAGGCTTGCGTAACCGGAGAAATCCAAAAGGAGATCGTGCCTATCCTTGCCGCGCCTTGATAAGGTGTGTTAGCTTGGAAGACGTGGAGCAGGATTCAGGATTTAGGCCTCAGGATTCAGGACCTAAATCCTAAATCCTCGCTCCTAAATCCTTCTCCCATGGCAAACAAAGTTGTGCAAGAAACAAGTTCCCGTCCCGCTCAGCCCAAGCTGACCACGTTGGTGCGGTTGTGCGTGGCGGCGTGGATGGTGCCGGGCCTGGGCCACTGGCTGCTCGGCCGCAAGGGGCGCGCGCTGATTCTTTTCTCCGCGATTGTGACGATGTTCCTGATGGGCATCGCCATGCAAGGCGAGTTTTTCAGCACCAATTCAGCGTCTTATCTCGAAACGCTCGGTTATTTCGGCGAGTTGTGCGTGGGCCTGGCCATGCCGGTGGCGCGCTTTTTTGGCTATGCGGGGGGCAATCCGCTATTCGTGAGCGCCGACTTCGGTACGGCCTATCTGGTGGCGGCCGGCATGCTGAACACGCTGTCGATTCTCGATACTTACGACATTGCCAAGGGGCGCAAGCCCTAGAGGCAGTGACAAGCAGGATTGCCGGTTTTCGATTGATGATGGACGATTGGGCAAAATCGACAATCGAAAATCGGCAATCGGCAATTGCTTCACTCGTCACTTTTCACTGGGTTCAAATATGGCTATTCCCCATCTTCCCGCTATGCTCCTGTTCTCCTTTCTCGTCTCCGTTGTGTTCGGAGTCCTGAGCAAGAACACACCACGCGAGCGGCTTTTGTACGGCGCCAAAGTGTTTGTAACCTTTGTGGGCGTGGCGCTGGTGCTCGGTTGGATTATGTACCCCGCGCCTTGAATCCCTCGGACAGAAATTCCTTCGGCGGGCCAACTCGCCTTGACTTCACCGCGGACCGGCTTTAGAGTAACCCTCACTGCAAGAGGTATTGTCCGCCCAGCGACAGTTCCTCGCGAGGTGCAACGCACTCTCCTAATGCAGAGGCCATCAACATGATTCTCCTGGCAAGCACATCGGCGTTTGTTACGTTCCTGGCGATTGCGGCGTTCGGCTTTGTCTTCCTCATCGGCAGTTCCATCTTGGGTGACTTGTTCGAACATGGGGACTTCGGCCACGACGCCGACGGCCACGGCGCTGGCCCCAGCCTCCTGAGCAGCCGCATCCTGAGCGTCTTCGTCACGGCGTTTGGAAGTTTTGGCGCCATTGGCATTCACATCGGCTACGGGGTGGGTGTGAGTACGGCGATGGGTTTCGGAGGCGGAGTGCTCTTCGCGGGAGTGATCTACGTTTTCGCCAGTTTTCTTTACAGCCAACAAGCGTCCAGTCACGTCCGGACGGGTGACCTGGTGGGCAGCATGGCACAGGTGAGCGTCACCATTCCCAAAGGGGGAGTGGGCCAGGTGCGCTGCACGCTGGGCGACACAGTGGTGGAAAAGGTCGCCCGCGCGGCGAGTAACGAAGAGATCCCCGTCAACACTCTGGTAAGAATCACTAACCTCGTGGGGGAGATCGCCCTGGTGGATCGCGCGGAGTAGGGGAGTAGTGACCCGTGAGGAGCAACCGAGAGACGAAACTCGAAAATCGAAATTCGAAACTCGCCGCGATTTCCGAGTTTCGATTTTCGAATTTCGGCCCTTGCGGTCTCGTGACTCGCCACTTTCTCTCAGGAGGATGATTATGCCGTTTCCGCCGTTTGTTATTATTCTGGCAGCGATCGCCGCCATTGCGCTGCTCGTCGCGATTTCCCGTTTCGCCAAGAACTACATCAAAGTGCCGCCCAACGCGGTGGCGATCTTCAGTGGCCGCCACCACAAGCTTCCCGACGGCCGCATCATTGGCTATCGCATGGTGCGCGGCGGAGCGGCGTTCCGCTGGCCGCTGCTGGAGCAGGTGGATTACCTGTCTCTCAACGTCTTTACGATTCCTCTCGAAATCAAGCGCGCCTATACGCTGAAGGGCGTGCCGATTTCCGTGAAGGCCGTGGCCAACGTGAAGATCAAGGGCGATGACATGTCGCTCTCGGCGGCGGCGGAGCGCTTCCTGGGCATGACGCATGACACCATCCAAAAGGTGATCTTCCAAACCCTGGAAGGCCACCTGCGCTCGATTCTCGGCACGCTGACGGTGGAGGAGGTGAACAGCGACCGTTCCAGCTTTGCCCAGAAGCTAACTTCGGAGGCGGCGCTCGACCTGGAACGGATGGGCATTGGCGTGGACGTTCTGACCATCCAGGACATCAGCGACGAAGAAGGCTATCTCGACGCGCTGGGCAAGAAGCGCACCGCAGAAGTCAAACGCGACGGGACCATCGGTGAGGCGGAGGCCACGCGCGACGCCAAGATCAAGTCCGCGTTAGCCATGCAGGAAGGCGAAAAGGCGAAGTTCGACGCGGACGCCAACATCTCCAGCGCGAATCGCGAGTTTCAGGTGAGGCAGGCGCAGTACCAGGCCGAAATTGAAATGGAGAAGGCCCGGGCGGCGCAAGCAGGCCCGCTGTCGGAAGCCAAGGCGAAGCAGGCGGTGGTGGCGGAAGAAGTGCGCGTGGAGAAGACTCGCACGCAGGAACAGATCTCCGTGCAGGAGCAGGAAGTCCTGCGCAAGCAGAAAGAGCTCGAGGCCACGGTAATCAAGCCGGCGGAGGCCGAGCGGCAGGCAGCCATTGTGCGCGCGGAGGCCAAGAAGCAGGCGGCGATCCTGGAAGCCGAAGGTCAGAAGAGCGCGCAGATTGCCCTAGCCGAAGCGCAGCAGGAAAAGTTAAAGCAGGAAGGTCTGGGCCGAGCGGCGGCGGTGGAAGCGGAAGGCCGCGCGGAAGCGTCGAAGATCGAAGCCATGGGCTTGGCGCAAGGGCGCGCCATTGAAGCGCAAGGCTTGGCGGAAGCCCAGGCCATCTTGAAAAAGGCGGAAGCGTGGCGCCAGTTCAACGACGCGGCCAAGCTGCAAACCCTGCTCGAGAAACTGCCTAGCGTGCTGCAAGCCTCGGCGGGGATATTTGGCGCCGTGGCGGCCCCGCTCGGCAACATTGATAAAGTGGTGGTGATTGAACAGGGCAACGGCGCGGCAGGCAACGGCACCGGCGGAATCGGGCGCATCGCGCAAACGGGGCCGGCGCTGGTCTTTGGCTTGCTCCAGCAACTCCAGGCGTTAGGGCTGGATATTCCTACGGTGCTTGCGCAACTCGGCCTGGATGAGAAGTTGGCTGCGACGTTGAAGGCGGCGGCGCCCCGGGCGGAAGAAAGCGGAGATAAGAAGTAGAAGGTGGACTTATGCCAATCTTTCAACTGTCTTCCACGGTGCACGAGACGGATGCCGAAGTGCTGGCCATCCATTGCAGCGACCACCGCTTCCAAGCCGGGTTTTACGAGTTCCTGAATCTCAAGTTGAACCTCGATGAGAATTACGACCTGCTGGTTTTACCCGGGGGCCCGCAATGCCTGACGCTGGTGGAGTACTTGCCGAAGTTCTCCTGGGCGGGCTGGAAGTGGTTCCGCTACTTGGTAGATTCGCACGACCTGAAGCGCCTGATTCTGATTCAGCATCAGGATTGCCGCTGGTACGAAGGGCTCCCTTTCCACCTGCATTCTTCCCCTGAGCGGCGCAAGCGGCAGGAAGAAGACCTGCGGCGCGCGCGGGCGGCGTTCACCAAAGAGCGGCCGGAGCTGAGCGTGGAGCTCTACTACGCCAGTTTTGACGCCAGCCAGCACATCACCATCGACGGTGTCTCGGGCTAATGCCCACTTACGCACAGCAGGCGGTGCCCTATATTCCACCGGCGGCGCATTGAGGAGGGTCGCCTTTCGTCATTTAATGTGGAGAAGATCCGGGTGCTCCGCTGCCCATTCCAGATATTCGTCAAACGTGTAGAAAGTTCGGTCGTAATCGAGAACTCTGTCGTTCCAGGGCGTGTCCCAGGTGTAATCCCAGGAGTCCTCGCTCCGCTCCATCCACTCGGCCAATTCCTTTTCCATCTGCTCGCGGATTTTGCGAGCGGCCGGATCATCGACCAGGTTCTTCAATTCGTAAGGATCACGGTGAAGGTCGTAAAGGACCCAAAGCTGGCGTTTCGAGCGTGCGTACATGTAGCGATCGTTCCGTACTCCGCGCCAGGCGAACGGAACGACGGGGATGTGATAGGGAGCAAACACCTGGAAGTAAGCAGAGTGGGGCTCGGAGCGCTTCTGGCCCGTCAGTTCACCGGAAATATCCGTGCCCTGCATCTCGCGGGGGACGGGTAGGCCGCAAAGGGCAAGCAGCGTGGGGCCCATGTCCACGTGGGTGAAGAAAGCATCCAGCCAGCGTCCGGGCCTGATGCGCTGCGGGAATCGCAGAACACCCGGAATCGCGATCGACTCCTCGAAAGGCTGTTGCTTGTCGATCAGTCCGTGCGACCCCAACATGTTCCCATGGTCCGATGTGAACAGCACCATAGTGTTCTCCTCGAGGCCCAGGTCCTTGAGCGCCTGCATCAATCGGCCCACTTGGTCGTCGATGGCGGAAATCATGGCGTAGTAAGTGGCGATATCGATTCGGCTGCCTCCTTTGGTCCCCTCCACCCAATTGGCGCGCATACGGAGCTTTGCCGCATCGTACCTCTTCACATAATCAGGAGGCGCGGCGTAGGGAGGATGTGGCGGGCCCATCGCCACTTCCAAGAAGAAATTCTTGCCGCCCGTATCGCGGAGGAATTCCATCGCGATGTCGGTCCACGTTTTCGCTTCAAATTCGGTGATAGGAATCGGCGCGCTGGTGTCGCGGAAATACTGGCTGCGGAAGGGAGTGTGGTCGCACTCGTTGGCCGCCCAGAACTGGAAGCCGTGCCGCCGCAATCCCGGAGGAATGAAGCCCGGAAGCCGCTTCCCGCCATCCAAATGCCACTTGCCGATAAAGCCCGTGCGATATCCCGCCCGACTGAAGACGTCGCCCAAGGTGACTTCCAGTTCCACCATGCGCAGGTCATTGATGGGAACAGCGTGGGCGTGGGCGAATTTCCCGGTCAGCAGATTCCCGCGCGCCGGCGTGCAGAGCGGCGTGTTGGCGAAAGTGTTAGGGAGAAGAACGCCCTCCGACGCGAGGCGGTCAATGTGCGGCGTCTGAACGTCGGCATTGTCCATGCAACCCAAATCCTGCCCGCGGAGTTGGTCCGCGACGATCAGGATGACGTTCGGCCGCCCCGGCGCGGGAGGCTCCGCGCGGGCAGCGTCAGGATAACCGGCCGCGCCCACTAAAGGAATGCCGGAGGCGACCTTCAGAAATTCGCGCCGCGTGCGCGCTCCTTTCGGCTTCAAAGTGGACATGACTCCCTGCTCTCAGACAAAAGTCGTCAGTCATCAGTTTTAAGTTGTCAGTAAAGGCGGCCCCGTCCTTAAGCTATCACTGACAACTGATGACTGACCTGTGGATTGCTCAGAGCAAAGCTCTGCGTGTCGGCCGGCCGCAGAGCTTTGCTCTGAGCTTGTGACTTTTTTAGCTTTCGGGCCTTTTCGAGCCACTTAACTTTTTTGTTATCACTATCGCTTCGAGCGAAATTTCAAAAAAGTCACAACCTCTCTGCGCAATCCACACCCTCACGGCATTCCGCTATTTCGCTACCGCCTTCGCTTTCACCACAATTCGCACGGGACCGAGCAAGCCCGACTCCATCAGTGGATCGTCCTTGGTCCAATGCTTCCAAACGGTAAAAGCAACACGCCCGCTGGGTCTGGGCTTGTTGTCCAGCAGCCATTGCGGATAGCGCGCCAACACCTCGCTGCCAGATTGCGGCCTCCATTCGCAGTCGTCGGGCAGTTGCTCGTCGCCGATCAGCCGGTTGACCCAGAGGTTAACCACGCTGACCTCCAGATCATTCGTGCCCGCCCGCAAGACTTCGGTGATATCAGCACAGAAGGGTGGCTTCCACAAAATGCCGAGGTCGCGACCATTCAACTTCACTTGCGCGATCACCGCGACGCGGCCCAAATCCAGGCAGAGCACCCGGTCGGGGGCCAGCATCGTCTTGAGCACCTCGATTTTGCGGTGATAGGTCGCGGTCCCGGAGAAATACTTCACGCCCGGATTGGAGTGCTCGCTCCAGGAAATGAGATGCGGCAGGTTCACGTGCTCCGGCGCGCCCCAACCTTTGGGAAAGGTCAGATCCCACGGCCCCTCGATCGCGAGAGGGCCGGGCACAATGGACACTTGCGCCTTGAGCTCATGTCCGGCGGCTGTCTTCAGCGCGTAGACTCCCGGCTGTGCCGCTTCGATGGAGTATTGCCCTGCCTTGTTGGCGTGGACGGTGCAGGCTTCGTGCTGGATTTGAATTTCGGGAACCGGTTTGGGGGCGAGCCCCGATATCTCCACGCCGTCGCGCCGTAGCGAGACGATGCGGTCCGAATCGGGTGCGGCCTCCGCCCGGAAGACCACGAACACCGATCCGTGGGGGGCCAGGCTGAGCGGAATCTGCGTGCCGTATCTCGCCTCGTCGTAAACCACCACCGGCTCGGTTCGGCCTGTGTCCGGCCACCAGAGTTCCGGCCGCATTCCCTTGGGGCGGAAGGTGCAAAGAAATCGGCGCGCTTCCGGGACGCCACTCGCCACAAAGTAGACCTCATCACCCTCCACGGTGCGGTGGATGTAGCGAATCTCGTCGCCCACCGCCGTCTGGTGACAAGCGAAGTCCGGAGGTGTGTCCAGCCGGCGCAGCACATCCCCGATAGACCGGCCCCACACCACGTTCCCCTTGCCATATTGGTTGTCAGTAATATCAACGCCGTCGCATTCGCCCCAGAGTTCCGCGGCGAGCCGCTGAATTTCGCCATCACAGTGCGGATAATCAGACAGGCTGGGGGAAATGGTGGGCCGCGGCCCCACGACCGTCAACCCGGCTGCCACCAATTCCTTGATTTTTGCCAACACCGCCGGCCGCATCGTGCGCGCGGGGGGCAAAACCAGGATGCGATAACTCATCCCACTCGCCAGCACCAGGCGGCCGTCGCGCACGGAAGCCCGTTGCAAGGCTTCCGTCGGCAAGTCGTCAAAGTCGTATCCCGGCGGGAAGGGCGGGTCCATCTCCGAGCGTCTGGGAAAGGAGTTCGGCGCGTTCTCGGTGCCGAGACGGGCGATGTCCGCCACGAAGAGCCCGCTCTGAAGCAGGGCTTGGCACCGTGCCAGGTAAGACACCCACGCCCGGGATTGTTCCCACCAAGTGTTGGTTCTTTCGTAATGAATTCCATACGGGCCCATGGTCATGCCGGGCGCGTGGTTCAACCACGGCTGCGCGGAGTAGCGGTGAAAGACAAAGCGATTGATGCCCTCGGTGAAGGCCTGGTCGCCGAGCGGCTTTAGCCGGTAGGGATGATTCTGCCACTTGCCGTTTTCCGGCGTGGCGGTGAAGGATTCCGCGGCGATGACCGGCCGGCCGTAGACGTGTCCGGACGACGCCATTTCCTTATTCCACGTCTCGGTTTGCTGCCCCGTCCAGAATTCGCTCATGGGCACATCCGCGCGGGCCGCGTAGGGAACCTCATCCAGCGGGCCGGCGCTATACCCCTCAATCGACAAGGTCAGACCGTGCTGATGGCAGATTTCCTGCATGTGTCCGGCGTAATTCTCAATCACCAGGTCGCACACCACCCGCCGCACGTCCCATAAAAAGCGCTCGGAAACATCGGGACTGTCCACCACTCGCCCGGTGAGAACGGGAAAGTATGTGAACAAGTCGTACCCACATCGCTTCTGAAATTCCTCGCGGAATCCCGGCGTCCAATTCTGCGAGCCCACTTCCCAACTATCGATGTGCGTCATCGTCATAGTCTTTCCGCCCACGGCCGCTTGGTCCGCCAGCAGCTTGCCCATCAATCCTTCGAACTGAACTTCAATGGCTTTCTTACTGAGCTTGTCGCACTCCAAACCCATGCTCTCGAGTGGAGCCGGATGATTGTTTTTCCCCGTGGAGGTGTGTCCGTAGCGAACCACCGTCCACTTCCCTTCCGGCACATCCCAAGTGAAATGTCCCTGCGCATCCATCTTCGCGCTCAGGTCGATCACCTGGTCGCGGAGCAGCGTCGCCTGCGGCGATATCCCCGGCTCGTCGTGGTAACCGTCATGGCGCATGTAGGATGCCTTACCGGAAATATCTTCCATGCGCGAGTCCGCGTGCAATTCCACGACGCCCAGCGGAAATCCATCCTTGTACTGCCCGTAAAAGTACGGGCCCTGAGCCGGAATGTGAATTCGGAAATACCTGGCCGTCACCTTGTCGAAGTTTACCGAAGTCACCGGCCACAACACCGTCACCGGGCGGACGGTCCGATAATTCTCGCCGTCGTCGGAGACCTCCAGCACGGTAACAAGGCGGGCGTCCCATACATCGAGCGACACCGTCAGGGCCTGCGCGGTGAATGGCTGAGGGAATTCAATATTCACATATTGCGGCTGGCCCTTGGGGGCCAAAGGAATCCGCACTACCGTCCCCGGGTTGCCGTCGAGCAGTGTGGCGAAATCGAAGGGTTTGCGATCGAGGCCATAAGTCATGGTCGGCGAGCATTCCGCCATCCGCACACTTCCCGCCGGGCAAGGAAACGCCAGCACGGCAATGTCTTGATAGCAGCCTTCCGCCGTCTTGGGCTGGGGAAGCGTCCCCGTGAACTTCCTGGGGCCCTGGAGCGTCGTTTCGCTGTACACGACCACCTGCATCGAGAGCTCGGGCGTGATCCAGGGACCGCCACTTCCGCACCAGCCGCCATCGTTGTTCATGTTGATCGTGATGCCGAGGCGCGTGGCCTCCGTCATCGCGTGCTGGAGCATTTCCCTCCACAGAGGGCTCAGGAAACGCGCCGGGCCCTTGGGGACAAACTGGTCAACCTCCATGTAGAGGACACCGTGAATGCCCACGCGCTTCATGGCCTCGAAATCAGCGGTGATGCCTTCACGCGTCAGGTTGCCGTCCGACACAAACCAATAAACCCAGGGCCAAGCTCCATCAGGAGGCGCAAGAAATGCCCGCTGCAATGCGTCGGCGGAACTCGGGCTTCCCTCGCCAAGAAGAAGACCTGGCTTGTTGCTCAAACCGGAAATGGCAGGCGCAGCCATAACCCAGGTGGCGGAATCTTTTAAGAACTTTCGTCGATTATAAGAACTTGCCATGAGGGCACCTCGTCAGTCTTGGGATTCGGAGACCGGACTGCGATGATTTCTCCGAGGGTCTTGCAGCGGGGACAGTGTAGCAGGGTATGAAAGCAAACAGAACCCGTAAGGTGGTTTACGGCATGCAAATTTCGCCCTGAGAGAAAGCGGTCAAATTGGCGCGGACCTTCGGAAGGGGCCGCCAACCGTGGGGACGTTGCTCCATTGCAAACCCGGGCAGTGGTACAGCTTGAAATTAGGTGGCGCGGCGGATTGGCCAATCTCCCGTATGGGCGCTTCTCGGACCGAATCCCGCGACGAACCCGCCCAAAGTAGCTTCCGAGTGCGTGATCCAGGAGGAATCAGCAGGCTAACGTGCGCGCCACATCTGCGGTAAGGCGACTATACGTCCAAGTGACCCAGGCGATCGTGCAGCTCCCCACTTTCATAGATGGGCGCCTATTCTTCGCGCAGCATCTCGGCCGGGTTGATGCGCACGGCGCGGATCACCGCCGGCAGCGCGGCCAGCAGCGCCGCCGCGAGAATGGTCAGTGTGGGGAGCGCCAACATTCTCGGGTCGGTGGGTTTCACCTGATAGAGCAGCGCCTGGATGTATCGCACCGACGCAAAACCGAGCGCGAGGCCCGCGAATGCCCCCACGAGCACCATGGAGAAAACGTCGCCCGTCACGCGCCGCGCGACGTCACCCGCTTGCGCGCCGAGCGCCATGCGAATACCGATTTCCTTGCGCCGCTGAAGCACGGAGTAGTCAAGTACGCCATAGAGGCCAACGCCCGCGAGCAACAGCGCGACCACGCCAAAGAAGAACGCCAGCCTTGCCAGCAGCCGCTCGCGGACGGTGTGCGACTGATTGATCTCCGTCTGGGTGCGGATGTTACTGACGCGGAATTCGGGCCGCGCGCGCGGCACCTCGCGGCGGAGAATCGACGCCAGCGCCATGGGGTTTGCGCCGGAAGTGCGCACGATGAACGTCCCCTGGCCTATTGGCCGCGGTGCGCCCTTGGCATCGACGGAGTCAAACGGAAAATAGGCTTGGGGCAGCATGGGCTCGCGAATGTCGCGGTAGGTTACATCCCCAACCAAGCCCACACATTCAAAGCGAAGACGCTTGCCTCCACTGAACACCACCTCGAAGGGCTTTCCGACGGGATCCTCCCCGTTGAAGTACGCCTGCGCAAATGTCTGGTTAACGATCGCGACACCGGGATACACGTCGCCAAGGCGGAAGTCTCGGCCGTCGATGAAGGGAATCCTCAGGGCTTCTGTCCATCCGGGCGAGGCCTGCAGCAAATAGGCCAGAACCCCGTTGGGAGGCGCCCCGTTGACGGAAATGAAATTGCCCCAACTATACCCGCCCAGCAGCACCGAACTGGCCAGCCCCACTGTTTCCACCCCCGGCACCGCACGTAGATGTTCCGCCACCTGATCCCAGAAAGCCGGCGGCTGCGGGCTCACCGTGACCGTTTCAAGAGTGAGAACCCGTTGGGGGGAAAAGCCGGTGGGCCGGTTCGACAACCGCTCGAAGGTAGCGACGAACAGGCCGGCGACGAAAAGCACCAGAAAACAGAAGGCCGTCTGCACGGCGATCAGCGCGTGCATCAGGCGGCGCCGCGAGTGTGGATCTTCTCCACCTTTGAGCGCGCTTACGGGCTTGACGGCCGAGGCGCGCAGCGCCGGCGCGAGACCGAACAGCAACATTACCCCAACGGTCAGCACCAGGCCGAACCCCAGCACCCGCCAGTCGGCGGGAAGGAACAGGTGCGGCGGGCTGTCGGGCGGATTGATCATGTTGACCACGAGCGGCGCGGCCCACCAGGCAAACACTCCCCCGAGGGCAGCGGCGAAAAACGCGAGCCAGGCGCTCTCCAGCAGCACCAGTTGTACCAAGCGTCCGCGTCCGGCGCCAATCGAGACGCGTAGCGCCATTTCGCGCGCCCGTGCTGCTGCTTGCGCCGCCATCAGGTTGGCGACGTTCGCACACGCGATCAGCAGCACCAGCGCCACCAACACACTGAGCGCCGCGAGCGAAGTGCGGTAGTCGTTCTGGAGGTCGGAGACGCCCGCGGCTGCTGGCTCCAGCAATAGCCTCTGGTTCAGGAGTTCATCAATTAGTTGTTTGGGGATTCCGCCGAGGCCTTTTGCCCGATCTTCCTCGAAGGCTCGAGAGATTGCGTCCAACTTGGCGCGAAGAGGTTCCAAGGCAACTCCGGGCTTCACCCGTGCCAACGTCCGCATCCATGCCGTATCCGGGCGCAGGACGCCGGGCCGCATCATGGTGGGGATGAAGATGTCGATCACCGTGCCCGGTTCGGTGCCAGTGAAGCGCTCCGGGCCGACACCAATTATTTCGTAGAGGTCGTTGCCGATTCGGAATGTGCGTCCGATCACCTTCGGATCTCGTCCGAAGCGGCTTGTCCAATAGTCATACGAAAGCACGGCGTACGGGTGCGCGCCGGGCTTCAAATCGTCGCTTTCGGTGAATAGCCGTCCTGCGGCGGGCCGAAGTCCAAAAGAGTTGAACATCCACCCGGAAACGTATTGGCGGTATGCTTTTTCCATCTCCGCGTCCGGACCGTAGGTCACATCGGTCCGGTCAGAATATGAGATCGCCATCAACTCGGCTTGATCCTTCACCGCGTCGCGCATCAGGCGGAACGCCGGATACGCCCAACTGTCGTAGGTTTGGGGTTTGCCTTCGGGACCGATGTATTGGCGCGCCAGGGCGTGAAGTTGCTCGGGCTCTGAAACCGGCAAGGGCCGCAGCAGCAGGGCATCGATCAGCCGGAAGGCCGAGGTGCAGGCCCCAATTCCCAGGGCCAGCGAAAGGATCGCCGCGGCGGAGGTCATCTTGCTCTTCATGAGCTGCCGCCAGCCGAAGGCGGCGTCGGCGCGCAGCGATTCCAGCCAGACGACGAGCCGGACGTCGCGGCTCTCCTCGCGCAGCCGTAATGCGGAGCCAAACGCTCGCCGCGCTTCGGCCGGGTCCCGGCCTTGCTCGATGGCTTCTTCAATATGGGACTGAAGCTCTTCGTCGATCTCGCGGCTCAAACGCTCGCCGCGAAACAAATTGGCAATGCGCGACCACCATGACATATCAGGCCATCCTTAGAACGCGATTTACGGCCGCCGTCACCACCAGCCAGCGCGATTCTTCGGCGGCAAGCTGCTTCTTGCCCGCTGCCGTCAGTTCGTACAAGCGCGCCCGCCGCCCGGTGTCTTTGGTAATCCATTCGGCGCGAATCCAGCCGGCTTCCTCCATCCGGTGCAGCGCCGGATAGAGTGAACCTTCCTCGGCGCGAAGCACGTCGCCGGACATGCCCTGTATCGCGGTCATGATGGCGTAGCCATGCAGGCGCGGCCGGCGCGAGAGGATTTTCAACACCAGCAGGTCGAGCGAGCCTTGCAGAGAGTCGGGCTTGGGCATACCTAGTCCTCGCAGTACATAGACGTCTTAGCATTTGAAAGGGTAGCATAAAATGTGGCGGTGTGCCAAGTTGACGTATCGCGCAATCTAAAATGTTACCCGAGGAGGATCGTCGCGCAGTTTTAGAATGTTACCCGATATGGAGAAGGGTAACAGGATGAGTCAGGCCTCGAAG
>Ga0181533_1000834_pt1 | contig 41334 bp, 30 predicted proteins | sample PEATcosm2014_Bin_45_FD_119772 | JGI IMG/M metagenome (GOLD analysis project Ga0181533, IMG submission 119772) | Peatland microbial communities from MTU Mesocosm Facility, Houghton, MI, USA - PEATcosm2014_Bin11_60_metaG | ecosystem: Environmental > Terrestrial > Soil > Wetlands > Peat | place...
CCCGCACTGGGCTCGTCAGAGGTTGATTCACAGTATGGCGATAGCCTGCAGCTCTCGGTAGGAGTAATGCAGCTTTGGTCGATGCAGAGGGAACTGTTCCTTGATCCGCTGAAATTGCTCCCACCGGACCGTACCATGCCAGCTCCGACTGCTCAACATTTTGCGCCAGTAATGTTCCACGGCCCGATGGACCCGCAGCAGTGCCCGAAGATTTCCGGCAACGCCGTAGTATGCATAGTGACCCCGGAGCATTTGATTGAGATGATTCACCTGCTCCCGGATCGACAAGTGCCGCATCCGCCGCATCTGGTCCTGCAACCGCATGAGCGCACGTCGCAGCCGTGACTTTTCTGTCTGCATCCCAATCCGAAAGTTCCCTTTCTGATTGCGAGTGCAGTACAAGGTAAACCCCAGGAAGTAGATCGTCTCCGGGCGTTTACGGCCACGTTTGCTCGCATGTCGATGCGCGAAGCGACCAAATTCGACGAGCTTGGTCTTCGTCGGTTCCAAGATCAGGCTGAACTTCCCCAGCCTCTTGGCAAGCGCTTCCTGAGCGCGGAGAGCATCCGAACGGAATTGGAAACACAGCACGAAGTCATCGATATATCGCACCATGCAGGCCTCGCCCCGAAGTCGCGGCTTGACCACTCGCTCGAACCACAGATCGAGCACATAGTGGAGATATACGTTACTCAGCAGTACGCTGATCGACCCTCCCTGCGGGGTTCCCTCTTCGCTCGGATGAACCTCTCCATTCTCCAAAACACCTGCCTTCAGCCAGCGCCGGATTAAGCTGATCAGGCGCTGATCTCCCACTCGATGTTCCACGAAGCGGAGCATCCATTCGTGACTTAAGCTCCCGAAAAAGTTCTTGATGTCCGCCTCCAGCACCCATTCGATTTTCCCGCCAGCAATTCGCTCATGGAGCGTTGCGAGCGCTTGGTGGGCATCTCTTCCAGTACGTCCGCCGAACGAGCAGGACAGAAAATCCTGTTCATAGATGGCGGATAATACCTGAGAGGTGCTTCGCTGGAGCGCCCGGTCCGCGACAGTCGGCACCCCGAGAGGGCGCATCTCCCGCTTTCCGGGCTTCGGGATATAGACACGCCGTATATCTGGCGCGCGGTATCCCTCACGGTGGACAGATTGCAACATACCTGCAATCCATTCCTCAAAACTCTCTTTCGCCTCCGTTACGGTCTGTCCATCCACTCCGGGTGCGGACTTGGCAGGTATCTGATTGAGATTCTCCCAAACCCGCTCCTTTGTGACGTGATGGGCCAGCGACGTAAACCGGAGCTTCGGTTCGCACCGAGCTTTGACTGCTATTCGTTCGAGTCCTGTTGTCATGACTGGCTGTTCTTCTCTTTGCATAGAAGGCCGAATCCTCCCTTTGGACGGAGCTCATGTTTCCCACGAACAATTCAACTTCCGCTGCCCGCTTCCCCATGTAGCCGGCTCTCCCGACCTCGAAGTACTATCAGGCAGTCTGACTCCCGTCAGGCCTTCGGATCTTCCTCGCTTGTTCAGCTTGTCGGACCCTACAAGCCAGGCTTGAGCCTGACGGTTCTCCCTTGTTCCCATGAAATCCTTTGGTTGCATGCTGACGGTACGAACCCCGGAAGCAACTCAGTACACTCGCCATGACGCATCCTGAGCTTCTGCCTTCCCCGCTACGGGATCGGGTCGGCTACTTCCACCACGATCGATTTCGGGGCTATGTTGCCGTTTACTGCTGTTTCGGCCTGCAACCTCCCTATCTACGCTTCGCAATGGCCGTCGCCGGACACCACGCAAGACTTGGTACGCGGCTGCGAGCTAAGCTTTGCCGCGGTCTCCATTTCAGGAGACTGAACTCCATGAGCTTTCAAGGCGCAACCCGCACAGATCCGTGCAAGCGCGTCTACGCACACGGCTCTTACGAAGGATGAGTGGCGTAGAAGCGCGCTTCCAGATAGGGGTGTAGAACTTGGGGCGGTGGAATCCACCTTTCCAAGACCGGGGTGATTTGCTCCCACTTCTTCTTCGCGGTTTGACTGCGGCGAACCAGAACGTTATGCCACAGCCGATTTACGCGTTTTCTGAAGGTGCGCAGCTGGTCGATGTTGCCGGGAACTGCGTGGTATTGGTAGTAAAGTACATCGCCAACAAGCTGGTGGAAACCCACTGTACCGACATCGTGGTGGGCCACGTCCATACCGCCAGCAGCTTCACCAAGGTCGCCGCGGCGGGCAAACGGAAATGGACCGGCTGGACATTGCCCACCATGGGCACCGTCAACCCCTCATTCACCAGGAGCAGGCCCAACGGACACACCCACGGAGTCGGTCTGATCGAGCTGATCGGCGATCAGTTCAATCTCTACACCATTGGCACCGACCCGATTACCGGCTGCTTCGCATACGGCGGCAAGGTCTACGGCAGCGTGGCTAAAAGAAGCCGTCACAAGGCGGCAGAGGCCGGCAACCGGTGTTACCTTATTCCCAGTTTCGCAGACGGCGTACCAGCACCACGAACACCCAATAACGGAGAAGCCCCAGGCTGGTTACCTGGGGCTTTTCTGCGCCTGGTGATCGATACTGAGAACCCCTATAGCTCACCGGTGTGCGCCCGGCCAGCTCAGTGACAGTGACCTCAACGGGTCTTCCCATGCCGGCGCAAGCTCCTCGAAGGCGGCCATGGCAGCGTGAGCGCGCTTCGCTGCCTTGCCATGCGGCAAGCGGGGTTCATTAGCGGCAGTATAGGCGAGGTAATTCATTATCGATCCCCACTCTGATTCCTTGGGCGGCGAGGGCAACACCTGAGCTGTGGTTTCTCTCATCTTCGGCTGCACGGGCGCTGGCCGGACCCTGACCATGACCGTCGTATAGTCCGGAGCGAAGAAAGAAGGTTTCTTGGATGCCATAGTTACAACCTCCGCGTACACCGTACCTTCACTTCACCCGGCATAGCTGAGCAGAACGGCACACCGCCGCCCTGCTGCGCAGGCGGTCCGGACGGCCCGGCGTTCGAGAAGAGCATGTTCATTGGGAGGGCAGTTCGGCAGTAGAATCAAGCTTGCAGGCGGTGTCATACTTCACGGCCTCCCGAAGCAGTGGCCCCGACACTTCACTTTTATCCAATGAGTAGAAGTGGTTGAAGTGGTCCATATTACTTGTGAAGGTCAGAGAGACACCCAACATCGCGAACTCGGTTGGGGCGACTCGGCGCTTCTTAGCGAAGGCCGCCAGAGTAGTGCGCGCATCATGGGACTGGCTCAGAAGTTCGTCCTTGGGAAGTGTCTGTGATGCCGCCAGTGTGCAGCACTCTCTGGCCTCCTGAACAAGCTGCGTCAGCTTCGCGTGCACGATATCGCAGACGAAGTAGGCCTCCTCGGGGCTGGTGGTCATGAAGGCGACCGCTGCCCCCCACTCTATGAGGCCTGGTTGCAAGGTGAGCGGCCAGGCAAGTGCGAAGCCCTTCAAAGTGCCGTGCCGGGCCTCCTCAGGACCCACCGTCATCTTGCCGTCATTTAGGGAAACCCACAGAATGTCAGTGTCTTCGACCTCCGGCATATTCCTACCTCCGCCCGCAGTGTGCATGGTTTTCTCCTTGGTACAACAATCTGTTGGGGCCTGCATCAGCGTCGCCCGCGCGGCGCGGTCGCTACCCATCTCGACACACCTCCGGGCGGCGCGCTTCTTGCGTTCGCTGTGGCTGGCACGTTTAGTTGGCGTCATGGCTTGCTCCGGAGTTCGCGGTCCCGCCGTTCACGGGGTGTTCGATGTCATACACCCTCGACATCCCCCGGATAATCCCCCCAACACACCTTGCGCTAGCTCCTGCGGGCGAGTCCTCGGCGTAGAAGCTTTCGAGCCACTGGAGAGCCCCGACTGCTTCATCCATGCTGATGGGTTTCCCCGCAGGCTGCTCGCGTATCCCCTGATCAATCGCCTCGAGTGATGGTTTGACCGTCCCGTCTTCGTTGCGCTCCCAGTCGCGGCCGGCAGCTACGGCGTCAATCATGGTTTGTGCCACTGCCAACCTGTGCAATTCGGCGGCGGCGTGTTGGGGTGTGGGTGAGGATACGATCCGGATCGGTTGTTTCGTCTTCATGCTTCTCTCCTGGTACAACAAGTCGTCGTTGATGGGGTCTTCTTTCGCTCAGCTGCGGTGGGTGGTTCATCTAAACGGAGTCCCGACCCATGTCTGAGTCATACTGCTTTTGGTTGCGGGCGAACTCTGCGGGAGGCAGCACCTCATGGTGCAGCACCATATATTCCAATACCTGCTTCTCGGTCACGCGGAAATATAAGGCGACATCGAGCACGATCTTGAGGGTCAGCATCGCAGTCTTCGAAGGTGTGGCCTTCGGTGCCCTGAAGCTCAATGAGCGAGCCCTCGCCCCTACCATGCCCGCCGCCAGCATCTGTTGTGGCAGCCCAAATTCTGGGTTTCATCTGTGGTTTCAGTTTCTTCATTGTCAATTCGTTTCTCCTGGATCTGGTAGTCCGTTGGGGATGAAACTGCACGCCCACCAAGCGCGCGTCCCGAGCGCGTGGCGTTCCTTGGGGGGTTGCAATGTGGGGGCTTGGTGCTTCGTTGGGGCGCGGACGCGGCTGATGTTGGGCCGGGCGGTGCCTACACCGCTTCGAGAGGAACTACGTCGCTGAATTGGATTTATCAGGCCTTCGATGGCGGCGTATGCGCCAAATTGCACATATTTGAAAGATTAATCAGTAACGGTTGCAGCCACCACTGTCCAAAGAAGTAAGCCTCTACGAAAGCGTCAGCCAACAATCCCCGTATAGAGCTAGAAGGAGCGTACCTTGCAATCTAGCCGGATTATCATTCGTTGAATGGGTGTGTTCATGACAGCCAGTGAAGCTAACCGCGAACGAGTATTCACGCTCCTCCACATCGAGAATGCGCAAATGTTGCCATTATCCTGCCTCCAGCAACAGATTCCACCCTTCAACACGGTGTAGCAGTACCGGATTGCACACCCCGCCACGCTGCGCGGACAATCCGGACGGCCCCCAGAGTCACCTGGAAGGCAGCGATCGCTCTACGGGCATCGTGGGGGCAAACGATCACAGAAGCAGTGAAGGCCCAGAGCGATCTGGGCCTTTTCTGCGTCTGGGCTATGCGGTGAAGGTGGCTCCGGTGCCTTCGGCACCCCTGCTGGCCAGGTAGGCGATCATCTTATCGTCCAACTGCTTCACACGGGCTTTGACCCACCGCGCATAGTACTTTTCCGTGACCCTGATCGAAGTGTGCGTCAACAGTCGGCTGACATCCTCAAGGCTCCATCCCGCCTTCAGCAGTTCCACGGCAAACGTGTCTCTGAGCATGTGGGAGTGGAACTCCAGCGGCTGGCCGTCCTCGTCCTGGAAGGACAGGTACGGCCGGAGCCGGTTGATGCGCTCCAGCCAGGTGGCCTTCAGCGCCTGCAAGGAGACCTGCCGCGGCCAGAAGAAGTAATCGTCGGAAATGCCCGTCAGCCGAGGAAGCGACGCCAGGGCCTCGACAACATCCGGGGGGAGAATCGGCGAGACTTGCGCTTTCGTCTTCTGCGTGATCAGGGTGACACAGTTCGTGCCCAATGCGCGCCGGGGCAATGCCAAGCAGTCTGTCACGCGCAGCCCGGACCATCTCATCAACAGGAACAACGCGCGCAGGTGACGGCCGAACTTGTGCTTCTTCAAACACGCCGTCTCGTCGTAGCGCGCACAGGCGGCAAGCAACTCGTTGAACTGTTCGGGAGTGAGCGGCCACGTCCGCTTGTCGCTGGCCTGAATAGAAGGCAGCGCTTTCGCCGGGTTGGTCTCGATCAGGTCCGCTACGTCCACGGCCCATGCGAAGAAACCCTTCAGCCGCGTGTTGAAGTGGGAGGCCGTGGTTGGCGCCATCCTGTCGTCCGGGCGCTTCGCTTCCGGCTTCCATTCTCCATGCCATTCAGCCAGCATCCGCTTGGTGATCTCATCCAGGTATTCCAGTTTCTTCGCTGTTGCCCACCGCTGTACCTTCTCGGCGAAGAGCAGGTGGGTGGTGTGCGTGGAGGCTGGCCCCTTCGGGCGCGACTTCAGCCACTGCGCCAGGGCAGCGGCGATCGTGACGCGGTCCTTGTTCCTGGCTGCCTCCCTGGCAGCGTCTCGATCTTTAATCGCCTGCAACGCACGCTCTGCCGGGTCGCGCTTGGCCAGTTCCGCCTTGGCCAGCTTCTCTGCGGTGCCCCAGACCCGTGTCTTGGCCGACACGCGCCGGGCGACGCCGTTCTCGTAGACGTAGAGGTACTTCCGGCACTTGCAGTTCCTCCACTGAGGGTCCGTCTGCTTCGCGCAGGCGGCGCTGTGCCGGGTGTAGACGGTGATGGTTGTAGTGGTGGAACTCTCTGAATTTGCCATGACCCCACTATACGCTCTTGTACAATCCTTGTACAAAACGGAATCTTCCCTGCGTAAGTGATTCATTCTATTTACATCCTAACCCATCGACGCCATGAGTCACTGTGGTTTCCCAAGCAGTGTCCTTCAGCGCGTATTTGCCCGGCGAGTTCAGGAAGCCGGCGCACCCTTTCTCCGACCAGGAAGAAAGTGGCTTTGATGTTATATCGACGCAGGATCTCAAGTACTTTTGGCGTGAACGCCGGGTCCGGGCCGTCGTCAAAGGTTATCGCAACCACTCGCTCCGAAGTGCGGATATCCCAAATCAAGTCGGGGAATAAGATCCGCAGAACATGCACGATGGCCTGCGGCCAACAGATGACCAGGCCGGCCACACCGACGACGGCTGCTGCAGTCAGAGCTATCTCTTTGCTCATAGGGTGAGGTCTTATCTGAAAATCATAATAAAGAAGTGTGCTTTGGTTAATAAAGAAGCGTACTTTGGCACCGTGGACTTGCCCCCATTTTTGAGACAACTGGTTAAGACTCGGAATCCATTGAATGGAGATTGAGGCATGGGATTGTCGCACAGGCGGTTCCCCTGGGAGTTCAAGCCGGCCGCCGTACGGCAGTTGGAAGGGCGCCCAGCCCACGACGCTCCCGCGACAGGGCATGATGATTGGCGGACTCCAATGGTATGCTGAGCGAGTGTTCTGTCGCGCGCTCCTCAGCGCATTTCTTTTCTTGTTCACGGTGAATGCTGCGGGCCGGCAGCCGGCGCGGAGCCCTGTCCAGACTCCTGCGCCTGCTTCGGCTCTCGTAATTGCAGGCATTGGCAGGGGCATCGTGCCGATCAATGGCACCTGGCAGTTTCACGTGGGCGATGACCTCCGCTGGGCTCAACCAAATCTTGATGACTCAGGGTGGGAATCCATCCGGGCCGACGATCCCTGGGGCGCGCAAAACCATCCCTCCTACGCCGGATTTGCCTGGTACCGCCGCCATATCGACATACGTCCCACCTCAGGCGAAACCGGCCAATACCGGTTACTGATTCCGCACGCGGAAGACGCGTATGAGGTGTATTGGAATGGGGAACTGATCGGCCTATACGGGAAGTTACCGCCCCATCCGTCCTGGTATTACAGCGAGTTTCCGCGCTCCTTTCCGCTCATCGGTTCGGCCGTTGGCGTACTCGCCATTCGGGTGTGGAAGGCGCCGCTGGATGCTTTTTCGTTGGCGGAGTCAGGCGGCCTTTACGAGGCACCCCTGGTCGGCGACCCGGATACGGTTGCTCTGCGCGAGGCCGCAATCACCTGGGACTATGTGCGGGAAGAGCTTTTCGACTATTCTCTGATCCTGCTGCGCGCCTTTATCACCGTCCTGTGCGTGGTTCTGTGGAGCCGCAACCGCCGCGAGCAGCTCTTTATTTGGGTCGGCGTTTTTACGGCCACGCCGGTGGCTCTCAGAATGCTGGAGCGTCTCTTCCTCATTCCGTTCTCCTACGAAGTGGCGCGTTGCATCAACCAGCCGCTCTATGTGCTTTACGCCGTTTCGTTATGGTTTCTACTCGTCTGGCTGTTGCGGCTCAATGAGAATCCAGGCGTGATGCGATGGACGAAGACTCTTGCCTGGGTGACCCTCGCGGTCGGCGCCGCGGATGGGATTCTCGCGTTCTACTGGGGCTCGGCCACGGTCTGGATGCAATGGGCGGACGGAGTGCTGGTCGCCTTCATTCTGCTCGCTGAGCTGTTCCCATTTGTACTGATCGCGATTGGCCTGCGGCGCAGGCTGGACGTTTCTCGCTGGGCTGTGGCGCTGGCCGCCTTTGTGCTGCAGATGCTCCACACCATCGCAGACACCAGTGCCCTGGGCCAGAGATACACCCATTGGTCGCTCTTTGCCGATTTGATCGACCACCCTCTTTTTACCATTCAGGGAGTCGATTTCCCGCCGGAAAAAATCACCTCGATTGCGCTGTTTGCAGCCATCATCTTTGCCCTCTATCGCTACATCCTGGAGCAGCAGGCGCGGCGAGCCGCCCTCGAACAGGAGATGCAAAGCGCACGCGAAATTCAGCAGGTCCTTATTCCTGAAACCTTGCCCTCAATGGAGGGGTATGCCGTAACCAGCGCCTACACTCCCGCGCTGGAAGTTGGCGGGGATTTCTTTCAGATCCTTCGCACCCCCGATGGCTCAACCATTGTGGCTTTGGGCGATGTCAGCGGCAAGGGCCTGAAAGCCGCGATGAATGTCGCCACGATCGTGGGCGTTCTGCGTGCACAGGCCGGGACCACGGCGAGCCCCGCGGAGATATTGATGGCGTTGAACCGCTGCATGACCGGCCGCATGCAAGGAGGCTTCGCCACCAGCATTGTCTTTCGGCTGGACCCGGACGGCACCGTAACCCTGGCCAACGCAGGCCACCTGCCGCCTTTCCTGAATGGAAAGGAGTTTCCACTGGACCCTTCACTGCCTCTCGGGTTGATCCACCACACGTTGTACACCGAGCTGGCCATGAAGTTACAGCCGGGAGATCAAATGAGCTTTTACACGGACGGATTGTTGGAGGCCCGCAATTCGAGCGGAGAACTCTATGGATTCGACCGGCTGTATACATTGCTCGCGGACCGTCCAACGGCACAACAGGCCACCGAAGCAGCGATTCAATTTGGGCAGGATGACGACATTACCGTGCTTACGCTGACCCGGCTGGCGGCTGGCGAGGAATCCACCACTTCACTGACGGCGCCGTTCCTCACCTCCGTTGCCGCCGGAAGTTAGGGTACTTCAGAACAATCCCTGGAAAAGGGTAGCATTCTTGAAGAAGCCGCGGCCGAAGCAAAAGCTTCAGCCGCGGCGAGCTCGGAACTACCACCAGGTTGGGCCCACAACCGTGTACGTGGCCGATGCCGAGGACCGGTTTCCTGCCGCATCCACCGCCCACACGGTGAACGTCTTGGTGCCGGGCCACCGGGTGTCGACCCTGGTTGTCAATGTCCCGGTATTGAAAGTGGAGCCGGGTGCGTAGAAATTGCCGCCGCAAAGAACCACTCCGGAAGTTGCATCCGAGCAGGAGTAGCTGGCCTTCACCTGCTCTCCGACGGTGTACGTTCCGTGCGCGGAGGGGCTCGGCGTCAGCACCAGGCCGGCGATGGCCGGCGGAACGGTGTCCACGTTGATTTCACGCGTATAAAAGTCGGTTGTCCAGCTTCCGCTGACCTGCGCGAACTTCAACTCCTGGGTACCCGCGCAATCACACGCATAAAAGTGCAGCAGATAGCGGCCGTCGGCGGCGAACGTCAGAGTCTGTTCCGCAGGCGTGAAATCCGGGGCAAAAGGTGGACCGGGATCGGCCGCCGTCGGAATCGGGCAAGCGCTGTTCAGCAGCGTTGTGTCGCCCGGAATCGGTTCATTGGCGGGCACTGGCACACTGCCGGCCGGCGAAACGCCATAGGTGATGCTCTGGATGGGCGACGGAATGAAGTTCTCAGCGCCTGGCAGTCCGGTGTGTCTCAGGTCCGGCGGCTGGCTTCTGAATCTCACGTGGACCGTCTGCCTGTTGATCCAATGACCCGGCCATTCGCCGTCGATCCTGACCTCTGTGCGGTCCTCCGGCACCTTCGCGATGCTGATGAAGGTCGAGTTTGGATGCGTCGTTTCACCGGAACTGCTGAAAAGTCCCGGTCCGGTAAAGCTGGTGAGCAGATTCTGCGGGCATGGGAGGTTGAGATCCGCCGCAGGGTCGAATGTACACGGTCCTCCGGCGCCTCCATTCCAGTTCCACGTGCCCGGCGGCACACCGCTCTCTGAACCCCAGCCCTCACTGGCCATCAGGAAGCCGATGCCTTCATGGAATGTGCGGCCGTCCCGCGTATGAATATCCTCCAGGCTGAAATTCGGGCCGTCGAAGATATCCTTCACCACCTCATTGGCAACCGTCGAAATCGGGCATTGTGCGCCGCCTGGCACGGGATTCGCGGGGGTTGTGCATTCCAGCGTGAACAGCTTGCAGGCCGGCAGCGTGGCCGGCTGGCCCAATGGCCCCCCCAATTCACCCGTATGAATCAGGCACTCGGAGGTGGCGAACGAGGTGTTGAACGCAAGGTTGCTCTGGAACGTGGCCGGATTCAGCGGCAGATCCGCCACCTGCGGGCTCGGCGTGCCGCTCACGGTCAGCGAGTTGGCCGTATTCGCTTCGCTGAGGTCGTAGACAAACGCGATCTGCTGATTTGATCCCGAATCGATATTGAAGGTCTGCGTCAATTGCTGCGGCGTCGGCGTAGAACCGATCGGGTTGCCCCTAACCAGCGCCGGTCCGGTAACCCCTCCCTGCGTGCAGTTGGTGGCCAGGTACACGCTGGAGTTGGTGAACCAGCCGCCCTCGTCCACCAGGGCGATATTTACGCTCTGCGACCCTGTACTCAGGTACGAACTGATGTCGATCGGCGGCACACCGCCATACTCGACCTCGGTCTCGTTACCGTTTGCAATATATGTGTCGGGGTCGACTCCGTCGAGGCTTCCCGCGGACGCAGGGCCCTGATAAGCGGTTGTGAAGCAGTTCTGATTGTAGATACCCTCCCCTGACGCGCTGTCGATGTTCGGGCACACGTTCACCGGCCCTTGCGGCGTGCCTGTTGACGCGGGCGTTACCGTCACCAGGATGTTGTTGTCCACCAGGAGGTTTCCACCCGGCGTCAAGGCCCCCGTTTCCGTGTTCAACACCGGACCGGAGAGACTTGCCGTGATCGGCGCTGTGCAGGTCAGGTTCAACGTGGTGCTGTTGAAAGTGCCGGGGGTGCTGTAGGTGTTGGCGCTGGGCGACGTTTGCACATCCACACCGTTGAATAACTGAACGGCGGCCGGGACGGCCACTACATCCACAGAGTTCGATAACTGAACGGTGGTCTGGGCGTCCAATGCGGGTGCGAATACGGTTAAACAACTCGCGGACATCAAAATCAGCGGGCAAATGCGAAATCTCATGGGAGTTATGTCCTCATTGTGTTTTGTCGCCAACTGGCGACCGGTGAACTATCCGGCAATAGAATTGTCGAGCGTGACGCGCGGAATCCAAAGTCGAGGGGGAAAGGAGTGTAACCGGAGGGAGTAAAGCGTCCACCGGCTGTAGCACTCAGCAAGTGTGTGCATGGAAGCCTGGCAGTGTCAACAGAAAAATCGGTAACTTCAAATTCCGGCTGATAGGCGGCAAGGAATTCACTCCTTGTTCATTAAACCGGGATTGGCTGCAGCGTCTTGCAGGGGCGAGAGGGCGGCCGCCTGGAAAGCCGGATCGGCAATCTTGGAGTTTCACTGTTAGTCCATCGTCTTCACCTGCCCGTTGTGCGCGGAGCAGCGCCAGTGCCGGCCATCTGAGGTTTTCCCGGGCCGGCCAAATCTGCTCCTGGCGAAACAGGCGCGTGCAGGGGGACGCTGAGATGGATTAACCCCCTCCGCGCATGAGCAAGGTCACAGCGGTCATCGGGAGAATGGCCTCCGGGGTCAATCACCAGGAGGCAGCGGTGTGTCATGGCCTCCCTGGTTGGTATTCAACCATGGGCAGTCTCGGAGCAGGTGGCAATTCGCTGGTCTCGCTCAGATGATTATGTCCGGGGGCACTTAAGTAGAAAGCCAGGTATGCTGCTGTCTGACCGGCCAGAGTCCCTCCCTAAGCGTGCGTGGTCAACGTTCCTTATTCCACGTCATGTCCTGCTTGATGAAGAAGAGCGCTGGCGGCTGAAAGACCGCTCAAAACGCTGAGGATTTGCCGAACCGATCTGCCATTCAAGCGTTTTCACCGGTTGCAGCGGAGGCATAAGCCGTTGAAAACGCACAAGTTGATGATTCTAAAAGGGCTGGTGTTGATGATGTTGATTCGTTGATGAACGAGGTACGGAAAGACGTCCCAGTGCGGCGGGGAGAGGCTTGCGGCGCGGATAATCGGGAGTGTGGAGACGGCCCGCAATCTTCCGCTGTTGAACGACTATCAGGCGTATCTACGCGTGGAGAAGGGGCTGCGCCCTCTTACCTGCGAGGCCTACGACAGCGATCTGAAAATCTTTGCGGAGTTCATCGAAAGCCGCCACGGGGTGCTGTTGACAGCTGCGCAGCAGGATGTAGGGGCTTTTCTTGAACACTTGCGCAGCCACGGCATCGACTCGCGCTCGGCGGCGCGGAAGCTGAGCTGCCTGCGCGGCTTTTACAAATGGCTGCTGCTGGACCGCCGCATCCATCATGATCCCACCGTGAATATTGAATCGCCCAAAGCGTGGAAGGTGCTGCCCAAGTCGCTGGCCGAGCCGGAAGTGGCGGAGATGCTGGAGCGGGCGGGCATGGCGGCATCGCATCCGCAGGCGCGGGCTACGGCACTGCGCGACCACGCAATTCTGGAACTGCTCTACGCGGGCGGGCTTCGCGTCTCGGAAGTGACGGCGCTCTCCACCGGCGACCTGGCCATGGATGCGGGCCGCGTGCAGGTGCGCGGCAAGGGCGACAAGGAGCGCATTGTGCCGCTGGGGCGCTCCGCGCTGGAGGCGCTGGAGACCTATCTGCGCGAGGGAAGGCCGCACCTGGCGCGCATCAGCTCCGCGCGCAGAGCCAATGCGGCGAGGCAGGACGCTACCTGTCTGTTTCTCTCCTTGCGCGGCATGCCTCTTACCCGCCAATGGGTCTGGCACCTGGTGAAGATGGCGAACGGCGCCGCCAGTCCGCACAGACTGCGCCACAGTTGCGCCACCCACATGGTGGAGCACGGCGCCGATCTTCGCAGTGTGCAGCTCATGCTGGGCCACGCCGACATCTCCACCACGCAGATTTATACGCACCTGGCGCTGGGCCGGCTCAAGGCCGTGCACCGCATGCACCATCCTCGCGCGACCAGACTGGGTACGACGCTGGACCCTAGCTCTGAGCCGGTTCGCGATCCGGCCCGAGATTCCAACGAGGAGACGGAATGAAAGAAACGGCCGGGCCGGCAATCGGCCCACCGCTAGATTCGCTCGTGGCCGACTATCTGCGCGTGCTGACCAATGAGCGCGGCGCCTCGACGCACACCCTGCGCGCTTACCGGCGGGAATTGCACGGCTTTGCGGCCTTTGTCGCCGAGCGCTACGGCAAGGAGCAAAGCGTGGAGCGCATCGAGCACACACACATCCGCGCCTATCTTGGCACGCTGTATGACCGAGGTCTTTCCAAGGCTTCGGCGGCGCGGGCGCTGGCGGCCATTCGCAGCTGGTTCAAGTGGCTGGCGCGCGGCGGCCACGTCGAGCAGAATGCGGCCTCGCTGGTGGCCACGCCGCGGCTGCCCAAACACTTGCCGCGCGTGCCCTCCATTGAGCAAATGAACCGGGTGGTGGATTCGGTGGAACAGGATGCTTCAAGCTGGCCTGCGCGGGACAAGGCCATCCTCGAGATGCTGTATGGATGCGGGATCCGTAACGCGGAGTTGACGGGGCTGAACCTCGACGACATTCACTGGGCCAATGAGGCGATCCTGGTGCGCGGCAAGGGCCAGAAGCAACGCTATGCGCCGTTGGGCGATGCGGCAGCACAGGCGCTAAGGGCCTATCTGGCGGAGCGGTCGGCGCGGTTGGCTGCGGCCGGAAAGATCAAGGGAGTCGCGACGCCTGCGATGTTCGTCAATCTGCAACTGCGCGGCCTGGGCAAGGCGGGCGGCGGTGAGGCGCGTCTTACCACCCGGAGCGTGGGCCGTATCGTCAAACGCATCGCCATTCTGCGCGGGCTTTCGGCCGAAGTGCACCCGCATACGTTACGCCACGCCTTTGGCACGCACTTGCTGGAAGAGGGCGCCGACCTGCGTGCCATCCAGGAACTGCTCGGTCACGAGCGGCTCTCGACGACACAGCGGTACACGCAACTCACCACCGCGCAGTTGACGCAGGTCTACGACCGGACGCACCCGCGGGCGAAGTAGATATCAGTTCTCCTTTGTAGTAACATTGTTATTACGTGGAGGACCCATGCTCACGACGATCCGGCGATTGGGCAACTCGCAAGGAATTTTGATCCCCAAACCGCTGCTGCAGCAGGTGGGACTGGTAGACCAGGCAGAGATGCGTGTGGAAGGCGATGCACTGGTGTTGCGCCGGCCGAAAGCCGCGCCGCGCACCGGCTGGGCAGACGCCAGCAAGAGATTGGCCGCTGCCGGCGACGATGTCCTGGTGCTTCCCGAGTTTGCGAATCAAGGCGATGCGGAGCTGACGTGGTAAAGCGCGGCGAGGTGTGGCTGGTAAATCTCGATCCCACGGTTGGCAGCGAGATTCAGAAGACCCGCCCCTGTGTGGTGATCTCTCCGCCGGAGATGCATGATTATTTGCGCACGGCGATTGTCGCGCCCATGACCACCGGGAATCACCCGGCGCCTTTCCGCATTGCTGTCCGGCATGGCGGTAAGAGAGGTCTCATCCTGCTTGATCAGATTCGCACGATCGACAAGACCCGCCTGGTGAAACGGACCGGCACCATAGCGCCGGCGGTCCTGAGCGCAACTCTGGCTGCTCTGGCTGAAATCTTCGCCGAGTAGCGAGATCGCGGCGTGCAGGGCGTGGAAATGCTCGTTAAAAGCTGATCTTTCGCTTTGGAAACCAGGTGAGCTGGATGGTGGTTGTGGTCACGGTCTGCTGGCCGGCTGGGTAGGTGGGTGTGCCGGAAGGATAGATGGGAGCCTTCCAGTGCTCGTAGGCGAAGTGGCCGTTGAGCTCGAAGTCTTTGCCGAAACGCTTGACCACCTGGAAGTTGATTTCGTTCAAGGTAGTGCCGCCAGGGATAAAGTCCTTGGCGGCCTTTTGATTGCGCACACCCACCTGGATCCACTCGTTGCCGCTCAAGTGGTAAGTGATCCAGCCCTGGCCACCCTTGTCCTCGCGTCCGATCCAGTCGCCGAAGAGCTGGCCCTGGTTGGTATAGCCATTCCGCTGGATGTTTTCAAAGTACTGGAAGTGGCCGTTCTGGCTGTCGTGGGTGGAGGCATCGGTATTGACGGCTTCCGCGCGCAGGTCCAGCTTGGGAATGCCGGGCACATGGGAGAGATACAGACCAGGCCTGTAGGAAGAGCGGCGGGGAGCGTCGGCGGGCGAGGGTTCGTCATGCGCCTCCGAGTCCGTGTAGAACGTGAGCCAATTGCGGACGAAGGGAAGCCTGTAGGAGAAGTCGAAGGCGCCAAAACGGGCGCCGGGATCGTCGCGGCTGTTCTTGACCGCAGCGCTTGGGGAGGTAAAGCTGAAGAAAGACTTCAGGAAGGTGTGGAGGGTGATGGGCTCGTGGCCCTTGCCTCCCCAGACCACGGTGCGCTCAAAGCCGAACTCGAGGTTCTCCGTGGGCCGGAAGCTGACCTTCTCGACATGCGTCCAGGCGCCGAGGGGATAGGTGTGGCCTTTGAGAGGGCCGATCAAAAAATCGTACCGAAAGGGTCCGGTGAGCCGGGAGAGCAGCGGAATTTGGAGCGGCTCGATGCGGTTGATGCGGAAGGAATAGATGTTTTCAGCGTTGTTGGAGTAGGCCATGCCGCCGCCCAGGCCGGGCCCCAGCCAGTCGTCCTGTTTGCCAAAGGATATCTCGTGGTTGAGGTAGTGGGCGGAGACGTAGGCCTCCATTAGCCGCCCATAGGTTGCCGCGGCGATGGGTCCCGCCGGAATGGTGTCCTGCTGGTTCAACGGGATGGGGATAGTGGAGGGGGTAGTGAGGCTGAAGTAGTAGGTAGTGTCGTCCAACGCTGCAAGCTCCTGGGCCAGTGCCTGGGAGTAGCCTGCCGCTGAGGGGGCAGCCTGCAACTCGCCACGCACATAGATCAGAAAGCGGCCGGCGGATGCGTATCCACTGGCGCCGGAGTAGTCATTGAAGCCGTTTTGGTAAGGGCGACCGTAGTCATTGACGACGGTGGAGCCGAGATGATAGCTGTCGCGCAGCGGGGTGCCGCTGATGGCGCGCTCCACGGAGTAGACCGACTCGAGGCGCGATTTGCCTTCATGCGCCAGGCAGGGGCCCTGCATATCGGTGCGCAGTTCGTGGGTCAGCGCCTCGTAGATCTCTTGTGCCTGATCCGTGTCTGGTCCAGGATCCGCGTCCTCGATGCGGGCGCCGGCAACTTCGAGCATGTGGTCCAGACTGGAGCGCGTATAGGGGCGCATGTCCAGGAAGACAGTATCGACAAAGCCCAGCCCGTAAAGGCGCAGTACGGCTGGATAGACCCAACTGTCGACCGGGATGTAAGGGGAATCGAGCGTGGACGGTTCGCAGACGGGAGCGGGGCGGCTGGGATCTCCGGAGATCTGGCCAGCGCCGTCGGGTCCACCGGGCTGTTCAGCCGCGAGGGGATAGGCGGGTATGAGGAAAAGCCCTGCCAACACTGCCGCGAAGTGGATAACAGAAGCCATGGCCGGAGGTCTGCTCACGTTCATTTACCAACTCTATCATTTGGTTGTGCCGGATCAATGCATGAAAATTCGCCCCTGGGATGCTGGACCGGTTCAGCGGCAGGATGTGCTTTGGACTAGATAATGAATGACTTGGTAACCGGGTGAGGCCTTGGGGGGAGGGCGATTTCGCGGCTATTCCTGTGCGGCATGGAGTCCGGGGCTCAAGGCGGCCACCTGCCGTTTGCAGTCCTCGGTGAATAAACCTTTGCGAATGAGATACTTCTCCATGTTCAGGAGGGGGTCGCCGGTTTTCCAGCGGCGGCAGACGATCAGGGTGGGTCCGTGGCCCTTGCGGGCGTGGGCGATGGCCTCGGAGGCGACGCGATAGACGGCTACGGCGTCATTGCCGTCCACGGTGATGGCGGGGAAGGCGTAGTCCTTTGTTTTCAGTGGGATATCTTCGAATCTTGTGGGCCATTCGAGGGCCGGCGGCTGAGGCTTGAGGGGGTGCAGGGAGATGAAGAGGGTGGGCAGGTTGTGGGCGGCGGCAAGGTTGAGAGCCTTTTGCCAGGAGGGCAGCGAGGCAGAATTGCCGGTGGAGAGGACTACGGCTATCTTATTGTTTTTGTTGTCTTTATTGGCTTGGGCGGCGCGGGTGGCGTGGTGGAGTCCGGCGGCCAAGGTGACGGATGGGTTGATGGCGTTGAGGAGGGCCCGATCCCGATTTGCGGGGGCGATGGTGTCTTCGGGGAGCAGGTCGATGGCGACGCCGACGGCGGCTGCTTCGCGGCCCAGGATCGAGGAGTGTCTGCCGGTTAACTTGCCTGGTTTGAGAGGGATAGGGGAGCGCTCGGCGAGGCTGCGGCACTTGAGCATGGTGGAGTAGAGCTGCAGCAGCTTGTCATTGGAGATGAGCGAGAAGCCGCTTTGGGCGGGCTGGACGGGGGCCGCGGAGGGTTGCTGGTTGCTTTTGGCGGTCATGGGCTGGGGGTAACTCTCCGGTTATCGGGATTGTAAATGGTTCAAGGAAAATGGTGGCTCAGGAGGTGCGGTTCGATGGCCAAAGGCTGGCCTGGAGGGTTGCGCTTGGGTGTCAAACGTTTGTCTGGATGGTTGCGAAAAAGTTCATGCCTAACCGCCAAGAGTGCCGGGGCAGAGCGAGAGTCTGCTTGGAAGGTTGCATATGCGGCGAAAAGCTCGCATGGAGGTACTGAAAAGTGACCAAATAAGGGCAATTAAGGCATGGATTTCACGATTAAGGCATGGGTTTCCCACCCTTGCGACAGAAAAAAGTCGCAAGGATGGGGCACGGGGCATTGGTGGGTGGGAAAAGACCGAAGGGCAGGTTCTTTTCGGGTCGTTGTGCCTGGAGACGGTCAAACCAAAGGTTGCAGCTGCGGCTAGGTGGAGTAGTCGGCGTTGATGTGGACGTATTGGACGGTGAGATCGGTGGTCCAAAACGTGCAACTGCCGGGGCCCTGGTGGAGGTGGATGGAGATGGAGAACTGGGGCTGGGCGATGTAGGCGTGGGCGGCGGACTCGTCGAAGCTGGGGGCGCGGGCGCCGTCGCGGCAGATGGGGAGGACGCCGAAGTCGATGTCGATGCGGTTGGGGTCGATGAGGGCGCCGGAGTAGCCGATGGCGGCGATGAGTCGGCCCCAGTTGGGATCGGCGCCGGCCCAGGCGGTCTTGACAAGAGGCGAGTGGGCGATGGCTTTGGCGATGCGGAGGGCGTCGGGATCGGTGGCGGCGCCTTCGATGCGGAGTTCGACGACGTGGGTGATGCCTTCGCCGTCGGCGACCATCTGGCGGGCAAGGGAGGTGCAGACCTGGGTGAGGGCGTCGGCGAAGGCGGGGTAGTTGGGGCCGATGGTTGCGCCGCTGGCGCCGGAGGCGAGCAGAAGAACGGTGTCGTTGGTGGAGGTGTCGCCGTCGACGGAGATGCGGTTGAAGCTGAGGTCGATGGAGGGGCGGAGATAGGCGTCGAGGATGGGAGGCTCGACGGCGGCGTCGGTGAGGATGTAGACGAGCATGGTGGCGTGCGGGACGAGCTGAGGGTGAATCATGCCGGAGCCTTTACAGAGGGCAGCGATGCGGACTTCCTGAGCGGGGCCGGCTGGGGTGGGGAATTCGAGGCGGGCGAAGGCGGTTTTTTCGACGGTGTCGGTGGTGAGGATGGCTTGCGCGACTTGCTGGAAGTGGTCGAACCCGGAGCCGAGGGATGCGGCGAGGGCGGGAAGGACGGCAATGAGCTTTTCAGCAGGGAGGGGGACTCCGATGACGCCGGTGGAGGAGGGAAAAACTTCTTCGGGAAGGCAGTGGAAGAGCTGGGCGGCGGCGGCACAGGTGGCGCGGGCGGCTGCCAGGCCGGCTTCGCCCGCCGCGCAGTTGGCGTTGCCGGCGTTGATGGCGGCGAGGCGGACACGGCAGCCGGTGGCGCGGAGATGCTCCTTGTCGAGGATGAGAGGGGCGGCGATGACGCGGTTGGCGGTGAAGGCGGCGGCGGCGGCGGCGGGGGCGTCGGCGACGATGAGGGCGAAGTCGGGACGGCCGCTCTTTTTGAGGCCGGCTTTGATGGCGCCGAAACGGAAGCCGCGGGGGATGAGGAATGGTGAGGCGTCAGCCATGATGGTTAATCTATTTAATCTAACAGGTGGGTTGAGGCAGGCGGGCCGGGGTCAGCACGGAGATGGGGATGGACGGGGCGGGGATGGACGATTTTGGGACGAGCGACTTCCTGGAGCTGCGGCAGGTGAATGTGGCGCGGGGGGAGCGGGTGGTGCTGCATGACGTGGACCTGACGGTGCGCGCCGGGGAGCATGTGGCGATTCTGGGGCCGAACGGGTGCGGGAAATCGACGCTGATCATGGCCATGACGTGCCAGGTTTATCCCATGGTGCGGGCCGGGATGGTGGTGCGGATCTTTGGGCGGGAGCGGTGGGATTTGACCGAGCTGAGGAGGCACTTTGGAGTGGTGGGGGCGGAGTTGCCGGGGGAACGGACGGCGGTGACGACGGGACTGGACGCGGTGACGGCGGGGTTCTTTTCGGCGTCGACGCTGTGGCCGAATCTGCATGTGACCGACGAGATGAGGGAGCGGGCGGTCGAGGCGCTGGAGCGGATGGAGGCGCTGCATTTGGCGCGGCAACTGGTGGGGGAGATGTCGGCGGGGGAGAAGAGGCGGATCTTAATTGCGCGGGCGCTGGTGCACAGGCCAAGACAACTGCTGCTGGATGAGCCGTCGAATGCGCTGGACCTGGCGGCGCAGAGGGAACTCAGGGAGACGCTGCGGAGGCTGGCGCGGGAGGGAACGGGGCTGGTGCTGGTGACGCATCATTTGGGGGATATTTTGCCGGAGATCGAACGGGTGATCCTGATGCGGGGCGGGCGGATTGTGGGGGATGGGGCGCGGGAGGAGTTGCTGACGGAGGCGCGGCTGAGCGAGCTGTTCGAGACGCCGGTGCGGATGGGGAGGGATGAGGAGTGGCTGCATAGCTGGTAGAGGCAGGGACTAGGGACTAGGGACTAGGGAGTAGGGATTAGGGGTTAGGGATTAGGGATTAGGGACTAGGGGTTGGCGGCGGCGGCGGGCTGGGGCGGGGATTGGGGATGGGGAATCGGGAGCGCGGAGTTGGGAACGGCGGGCGGAGGAGCGTGATGCGGGCAAAAGATGCTCTTGACTCGGAGGGGCCGGCGGGTTAGCTTAACGGTACACGGGAAAGGAGGTTGATCCAGCCGATGCAAAGTGACTTTTCGAGTTGTTTCGTACGTGAGGTGACTGAGGCCTGAGGCCCAAGCGCCCCAGCCCCAGATAAGACCCGGCGGAGGGTTTTCCGCTGATGGCTCTGGCACTCGCTCCAAGCGCGAAGGCCTCCAGTCCAATCCCAACAGTTCACCGGCAGCGGCGTGGGCGGAATGCGCCCAGGCCGCTGTTGTTTTTGGGGGCTGTTTTCGGTTGAAGGTTGTGGTTTCCCCGGTCTCTGGGCCGCGGCGGACGAGACCCTTCGGCTTCGGTCAGGGCAGGCACTGGGGCAACCGGCATCGGGTTCACTACGGTGCGGTGTATGCGGTATAAGTGTAGTCGGCAGACCGCCAGGATCCGTCGATTTCCCACCACAGCCGGGCGTACACGGTCACCCCGTTGGTCGGCAGATCGCTCACGGTAACAGTGGTAGCCTTCGTTGAACCCGAGTAATACAGGTTGGACGAGCCCACGCCGGTAGTGCCCAGCCAAAGTGCGTACTGCGCGGGCCCGCTCCCGGCAGTCCACGTGAAGGTCACGCTGGAACCTGTCAGCGTGCTGCCCGGTTGGGGAGAAGTGAGCGCCGGGGGTGCCAGCGTTCCGGATTCGGTGTAGGTGTAGTCGCTGGACCGCCACGTTCCATTGATGAGCTGATAGAGCCGGGCGAACACCGTCACCCCGTTGGCCGGCACGGTCACGGTCTCCGAGGTAGCCGTCGTTGAGCCCGAGTCATACAGGTTGTGCGAGCCCGCTCCGGCAGTGCCCAGCCAGAGTTCGTATGCCGCGGGCCCGCTCCCGCCCGTCCACGTGAAGGCCACGCTGGAACCTGTCAGCGTACTGCCCGGTTGGGGAGAGGTGAGCGCCGCCGGGACCGGCGTCCCGGCTTCGGTGTAAATGTAGTCGGCAGACCGCCAGGATCCGTCGATTTCCGACCACAGCCGGGCGAACACCGTCACCCCGTTGGCCGGCACGGTCACGGTCTCCGAGGTAGCCGTAGTTGCACCCGAGTCGTACAGGTTTTGCGAGCCCACTCTGGTCGTGCCCAGCCAGAGTTGGTACGCCGCGGGCCCGCTCCCGCCCGTCCACGTGAAGGTCACGCTGGAACCTGTCAGCGTGCTGCCCGGTGCGGGAGAAGTGAGCGCCGCGGGCGCGAGCGTTCCGGATTCGGTATAGAGGTAGTCGATCGACTGCCAGGTCCCATTCATGAGCGACCAGAGCCGCACGAACAGCGTCACCCCGTTGGTCGGCAGACCGCTCACGGTCACAGTGGTAGCCTTCGTTGCACCGGAGTCAAACAGGTTTTGCGAGCCCACTCCAGTAGTGCCCAGCCAGAGTTGGTACGCCGTGGGCCCGGTCCCGCCCGTCCACGCGAAGGTCGCGCTGGAACCTGGCAGCGTGCTGCCCGGTTGAGGAGAGGTGATCGGCGCCGGGGCCGGCGTACCGGCCTCGGTGTAGGTGTAGTTGGCATACTGCCAGACCCCGCCGATCAGCGACCCGAGCGTGGCGTAGACCTTCTGGCCGTAGGTCGGCAGGCCGGTCACGCTGGCGGAAGTGGCCGTCGTTGAACCCGAGTTGAACAGGTTTTGCGAGCCCACTCCGGTAGTGCCCAGCCAGAGTTGGTACGCCGTGGGCCCGGTCCCGGCCGACCACGCGAAGGTTACGCTGGAACCTGGCAGCGTACTGCCCGGTGTAGGAGAGGTGAGCGCCGCCGGAGTGGCCTCGGTGTAGGTGTAGTAGGCGGACACCCAGGCGTCGTCGAGCAGCGACCAGAGCTGGGCGTAGACCGTACGGCCGTAGGTCGGCAGGCCGGTCACGCTGGCGGAAGTGGCCGTCGTTTCACCCGAGTTATACAGGTTGGACGAGCCTGCTCCGACAGTGCCCAGCCACAGTTGGTACTCCGTGACGCCGACACCGGCCGACCAGCTGAAGGTCACGCTGGAACTTGGCAGCGTACTGCCCGGTGTGGGAGAAGTGAGCGCCGCAGGCGTACCGTGTTCGGTGTAGGTGTAGTTGGCATACTGCCAGACCCCGCCGAGCAGCGACCCGAGCTGGGCGTAGACCGTCTGCCCGTTGGTCGGCAGGCCGGTCACGCTGGCGGAAGTGGCCGTCGTTACACCCGAGTTATACAGGTTGGAAGAGCCGATTCCGGTAGTGCCCAGCCAGAACTGGTAGGCCGTGACGCCGAACCCGGCCGACCACGTGAAGGTCACGCTGGAACCTGTCAGCACACTGCCCGGTATGGGAGAAGTGAGCGCCGCAAGCGGCGTTCCAGCCTCGGTGTACGTGTAGTCTGCCCATTGCCAGACCCCGCCGATCAGCGACCCGAGCGCGGCGTAGAGCGTCTGCCCGTAGGTCGGCAGGCCGGTCACGCTGAGGGAAGTGCCATTCGTCTCGTCTTCGTCGAGCAGGTTGCAGCTCGCTCTGGCAGTGCCCAGGCAGAGTTGGTACTCCGTGGGCCCGATCCCGGCTGTCCACGTGAAGGTCACGCTGGAACCTGGCAGCACACTGCCCGGCGTGGGAGAAGTGAGCGCCGCCAGCGCCAGGTCCAGGACTGTTGGAAGCGAGGTGCTGGCGTCATAGTCGCTGTCGCCGGGGTAGCTCGCCACAACCTGGTGTGCGCCTGGGGCCACCGCAACCCCGCCCGATGCAGTTGCGGTTTGGGTTTCCGTCAGCAGCACCTCCACCGTGTCGTTGTCTGCGTCGGTCACAGCCAGGTCAGGGATGCCGTCCCCGTTGAAGTCCCCTACCGCGATGGAGAGGCAACAGTAACCCGTCGTCGCAGGGGTCGCCGTCGCGGGTGTAAATGTCCCGTCCCCATTGCCCAGCAGAACCGTTACTGTACCGTCGCTGGATTCGCAGGCGGCGACGGTGCTGCACGTGATAGATACCGCTAGATCGGGGATGCCGTCCCCGTTTAAGTCGCCTACCGCGATGTAGAAGGGTTTGCCGCTCGTCGGGATCGCTGCCGTCGCCGCAAAGGTCCCGTCCCCATTGCCCAGCAGGATCGTCACCGAGCCAACCGGGTCACCATAGGGGCCAAAGTTCACCACGGCCAGGTCCGGGATTCCATCTCCGTTGAAGTCCGCCGCCACAATGGATCTGGGTTGGCTCCCTGTCGCCGGGTTTACGGCCGTCGCCGTGAAGGTCCCATCCCCGTTGCCCAGCAGCACCGTCACTGTGCCGTTGGGGGCGCAGGGGCCGTTGTTGCCGCACTGATTCACCACGGCCAGGTCCGGAATGCCGTCCCCGTTGAAATCCCCCACCGCGATGGAAAAGGGATTCTGGCCCGTAGCCGGGCTCGTCGCCGTAGCTGTAAAAGTCCCGTCTCCGTTGCCCAGCAGCACCGTTACCGAGTTGCTGTCATTGTTCGCTACGGCCAGGTCCAAGATGCCGTCCCCGTTGAAATCACCCACCGCGATGGACACGGGGGAGTTGCCCGTGGCCGGGCTCGTCGCAGTAGCTGTAAAAGTCCCGTCCCCGTTGCCCAGCAGAATCGTCACCGTGCCAGCGGATCGGCAGGTGGGGTCGTCGCCGCACAAATTCGCCACGGCCAGGTCCGGTATGCCGTCCCCGTTGAAATCCCCCACCGCTATGGAATAGGCGTACACCTCCGTTACCGGGCTTGTCGCTGTCGCTGTAAAGGTCCCGTCTCCGTTGCCCAGCAGAATCGTCACGGTCCCGAAGTCGGTGTCGTTCGCCGTGGCCAAGTCCGGGACGCCGTCCCCGTTGAAATCCCCCACCGCTATGGCACGGGGACCGGCGCCTGTTGTTGCAGGGTTCGAGGAGTTCAGAAAGTTGATCCCTGCCCCCGCACCCAGCGTTGCCGAGCCTAACAGGGCATTGCCGTTGCTGGTATCGAGGAACGAGACCGTCCCGGTGGGCACCAGAGGGCCTGTGCCCCCCACCGTCGCCGTCAGCGTGTAGTTGCCCGGCCCGCCGCTCTGCGCAATCGCTGTTTCCGTCGGATAGAGCCCAGTGTGCGTCACCGTCAGCACCGCCGTGCCCGAGGTGCTGCCCGCATTGCTCTTTGTCCCGACAAAGACCGCCTTGTAGCTGTGGCTGCCGACGCCGGGGCGGAACTTGAATGTTGCCGTCCCGGCTTTCGTAAGTTGCGCCGTGCCCACGATATGAATGTCTTCGCAGTGGGCCGCCTTCGCGTCGCAGAACTTCACCTGGCCGGGGTTCACCGGGGTGGTCCCGGCCATCACCGTAGCCGTGAGCGTGACCACGCTGCCCGAGGTGACCGTAGTGACCGCGCTGCCTCCCGAGGTGACCGCCAGCGTGGTGGTCGTGGCTGTGCCGGTTGCCCCAGCCGGAAGCCCAGCCAGCAGCATTGCGCCAAGGAGTGCCGGTAAACAGCTTTTCAGGCCGCCGTTGCGGCATCGCCTGCCCCCCGGGATGGCGCTGGTGAAGGCTCTCTCGATCCGAGCCATGGAAGGAAACAGGAAGGCGAAGAAAGACAGTGGCAACGCACAAAACCATCCCCGAAGGGACAGCCACGGGTATGCAACCCACGCGACGGAAGGCATAAAACTCTCCCATTCTTGAAAAACGGGAACAGACCACAAAATGGGACGGCGCCGGCTTATGCAACCGCTGCCTCTGCTCTGCGGCAACTATTCTACGCCTGGCATTCAGCAGGCTCAAGGACTTCGCACCTCTAGCAATCTGAAAACCTGCGAAGGGGTGAAAGATTTGGGGACGGTTTGTGGAGGCGATTCCCCCGAGTGCGATGTGGTTGCGGTAGACTTGGACGCGATGCGGGTATTCGGGATTGATTGCGGGACAGAGGTAACGGGGTTCGGGGTCGTGGAGTCGTGCGACAGCGGACGGGAGCCCAAGCTGGTGTTGAAGGCGATGGGGGCGATCCGGCTGAAGAAGGGGCTTTCGACGGCGGAGCGGCTGGAGCAGGTGTTCCGGGAGCTGACGGCGGAGCTGGAGCGGTGGCAGCCGGACTCCGTGGCGATCGAGGAGGTTTTCTACTCAGTGAATGCGAAGAGCGCGCTGAAGCTGGGACAGGTGCGGGGCGTGGCGCTGCTGGCGGCGGCCAGGCAGAGGCTGCCGGTGGCCGAGTATGCGCCGCTGAAGATCAAGTCGAGCGTGGTGGGGTACGGGCTGGCGAAGAAGGAGCAGGTGCAGTTCATGGTGGCGCGGCTGCTGGAGTTGAAGGAGACGCCGGAGCCGCCGGACGCGGCGGATGCGCTGGCGCTGGCGATCTGCCACATTCATACGGCGCAGACGCTGGCTCTGCAAGGGGTGGGGCGATGAGGGGGGTGTGGCTGGCCTTGGCTTGGGCGGCGTTGGCCATGCCGGCGCGGGGCGAGGCTGGGGCTGCGGCGGGGCCGGTGTTCGAGGTGGATTATTCCAATCCAGGGCTTTCGCCGTCGCACTGGGTTCTGACGCTTTATCCGGATGGGAGCGGGCATTTCTGGTCGGAGCAGGGCAGCGTGGCCGGCGATGCGGCGCGGGGAGCGGGGCTAGGCGGGGGGCAAGATGTGGCGCAGGGGATTGAGGCGCCCAATGTGGATCGGGATATCAGGGTGAGCGCGGAGTTTGCGGGGCGCGTCTTTGAGACTGCCCGCCAGCACAAGCTGTTCAGCTCAGGATGCGAGAGCCACATGAAGGTGGCCTTCCAGGGATGGAAGAAGCTGAGTTACAGCGGGCCGGATGGCGCCGGGGGCTGCGCGTTCAATTACTCGAAGGATAGGGAGATTCAAGCGCTGGGGGACTCGCTGGTGGCGGTGGCGACCGCGATCCTGGAGGGTGCGCGGCTGGAGGTGCTGTTGCAGCACGACCGGCTGGGGCTGGACCGGGAGACGGAGTACCTGGTGGAGGCCGCCGGGGATGGGCGGGTGCAGCAGATTGGCACGATTCGGGGGATTCTGGAGCGGCTGGCGGAGGACCCGGAGGTGATGGAGCGGGTGAGGAAGCGGGCCAGGGTGCTGTTGGCGCAGGGAAAGGGATAAACCGCGTCGAAGCGCGTCCTGCGCGGGTTTTTCGGGCAACTATTTCCCGCGGCGGCGAGTCCAATCTATGATGGGCTGGCAGCGGCAGGGGGATGGCGGCGGTTGCAGGTGAAGCGGGCAAGTGGCTGGAAAGGCGGGGTTCCATGCAAAGCGTAGGAGATCGCGGAAGGCTGATTGGACGCGGGTTGGGCGCCGGATGGCTGGGGTTGGCAGCGCTGGCGCTGGGAGCTGTTTGGCTGGCGCCGGTTTTGCAGGCCGGAGATGCGGCGCCGGCGGCGCGGGCGGTGCGGCTGAGCAGCGTGGACGGGCAGGTGCAGCTTGCGCAAGGCAACCAGGTGCTTGCCGACCAGGCGGTGGCGAATGCGCCGCTGTTTGCGGGCACGCGGGTGACGACCGGGGACGACGGGCGGGCGGAGATTCAGTTTGAAGACGGGAGCGTGGCGCGGCTTTCGCCGAACAGCTCGCTGACGCTGACGATGCTGCGCGGGCAGGACGGGAACGGCGAGGCGGAGATCGCTCTCGAAAGCGGCCTGGGCTACTTTGAGCTGCAGGGCACGGGGCAGAGCGGGACGATTCGCGTGAAATTTGCCGACAGCGTGGTGACGGCGGGCGGCTTTACGGTGATGCGAATCAACCTGGACAACCCTCCGGGCGAGCTGGCGGTTTTCTCAGGGAACGCGCACCTGGAACGCGGCGGCGCGATGACGGTGGACCTGCACGGCGGGGAGAGCGTGGCGCTGATTGGCAGCGATCCGAGCCGCTATACGCTGGCTGAATCGATCGAGCCGGACTCGTGGGATACGTGGAACTCGGACCGGGACCAGGTGCTGACGTCGGAGGCCGCGGCCAAGACCGGGGCGACGAAGAACTACGGCGACAACAGCAACCCGGCGTGGAACGACCTGGATGCGAGCGGGAACTGGTACAACGTGCCGGGGCAGGGCAACATCTGGTCGCCGTATGAGGCCTCGGGCGCGGGGTGGGACCCCTATGGGAACGGGTACTGGATGAATACGCCGGGGTATGGCTACATATGGGCATCGGGGTATCCGTGGGGCTATTTGCCGTACCAGTGTGGAATGTGGAACTGGTACGACGCCTTTGGTTGGGGCTGGGCGCCGGGGATGAACGGGTGCTATCCATGGTGGTTCGGCGGCGGTTATTTTGGCCCCAACATCGGCAGCGGTTTTGGCGGTTATCGACCGCCGTTGCGTCCGCATCCACCACGCCATCCGCTGGGCGGCAGAGCGCACGGGAGGGCGAATACGCTGATTGCCGTGAACCGGCGTCCTGCGGGCGGGAGTACCGCACTGCCGGCGCGGGACAGGGCGACTCCGGTGACGATTGCCGGGCACACGGTGCAGCCGCTGCACCCGCTGGGCGCGCGGGCACAGTATGACCACTCGGCCTCGGCGTATGTGAATCGCACGGTATCGGTCTTTCCTGGATCGAGTTTGGGAGCGGGGCCGGGGGGTGGGCAGGCACGGGCTACGGGGCCGAGCTTTGGCGGCGGCAAGGCGGGGAGTTCGTCCGGGTCTGGAGCAAGAAGCCCGGGCAGCAGCCAACATAGTTCCTCCGGCGGCGGGTCTTCCGCGAGCCATTCCTCCGGTGGCGGGACCTCCGCGAGCCATTCCTCGGGTGGTGGTGGCGGCTACAGCGGCGGTGGTGGTGGCGGCGGGGGCGGTGCTTCCCACAGCGGCGGTGGCGGCGGTGGTGGCGGCGGTGGTGGCGGCGGTCACCACTAGAGCTACGGCTTCCGATCCTGTTTGCTTGAACGATCGGTTGTAGCAATGGCCGCGGGGCGGTAACTTCTTGAAGAAGTTCACTTCCCGCGGCCAGTTTGTTTGGCAAGGAGTTATCAAGAAAGAATTATCAGGTAAGTTATGCGGGAAACAGCAATGGCCGCCCAAAGCAAGTTGGGCGGCCATTGGCGTCATGGGCGGGAAGTTACTTAGCGCCTTGCGGGGTTGTGCTTGGCGCGGTAGATGGCGCGCGAGGTGCGGTTGAGGCGACGATTGAGCGCGACGCGGCCGGCGCGGGTGAGGCGGCCGTTATGGGCGGCGCGCATGTGGCGTTCCTGGCGACCGATGGAAGCTTCGCGGCGCTCCAGGCGGCTGGCCTGGCGCGCGTTGAGGCGGCCGGCGCGGATGCCTTGCGCGATGCGCTGCTGCTGGTGTTCGCGGCGCTGGTTGATGGTGGCGGCATGGCGTTGCATGGGTGCAGGCGCGGCCTGGGCAAAGCCAATGGTTGAGGTAAGTGCGAGAAGTCCGACGCCAAGCAAAGAAACTTTCATGGTGTATCTCCGTGGGAGGCGGCGGTGTGGGTTTGTAGCTTTGTGCCGGTCCGCGCTCACATTCATGGAGACACGGAGCTGCCGGAAGTGTTGCGCGGGTCTTTTTCAAGATACATCTTAAGGTTGAGAGTAGGGCGGGGAGTTATGCAGCGGAGTAAGTAGCTTGAAGAGCGTGCCAGAGGCTGGCGAGGGTTTCGATGGGCAAGGCTTCGGCGCGGGCGTGGGGCGAGATGGCGGCGCGGGCGAGCGCGGCGGCGATGGCGGCGGGGGGAATGCCGGCGGCGCGGAGGTTGTTCGCGAGGGTCTTGCGTTTTTGGGCAAAGACTTTGCGGACGAAGGGGAGAAAGGTGGACTCGTGGAGCGAGAGTTCCGCGAAGCGCGGGGCGAAACGCCAGCGGACGACGGTGGAATGGACATCGGGCGGGGGCGAAAAGGATGAGGGCGGGAGGGTGAAGAGCTTTTCGGCGGGGCCGTACATCTGGACGGTGACGGAGAGCAGGCCATAGTCGCGCGAGCCGGGAAGGGCGGTGATGCGATCGGCTACTTCGCGCTGGACCATCAATACGGCCTTGTCCAGGACGGCGCGGCCAGAGGCGGCGTGGCTGGCGGCGAGTTTGAGGAGGATTTGCGAGGTGATGTAGTAGGGGAGATTGCCGAAGACGAGCAGGGGCTGGCCGGCGGCGGCGGAGGCGGCGGCGAAGTCGAAGGTGAGGACGTTTTGCTGGAGGACGGTGAGGCGGCCGGGTGGGAACCGGGTGCGGAGATGGGCGGCGAGGCCGGGGTCGAGCTCGACGGCGAGGACGTGGGCGGCGCGGGCGACGAGGGCCGAGGTGATGGCGCCGGCGCCGGGACCGATTTCGACGACGGTGCGGGTGGAGAGATCGCCGAGGGAGGCGGCGATGCGCTCAATGGCCTGCGCGTCGTTGAGGAAGTTCTGTCCGAGCCTGGGGTTGGCGGGCATGGGCTGCTTTGATGGTAGATGAAAGGGACGGTTGGCCCGGCGGGCAGTGGGGGTTCATGGTCTCCCACCCATGCCGGTCGCCGCGGTCCACCGCGGCGGACGTCAAGGATGGACCGCCGCGCCAGGGCGCAGGTGCTCGCTTGGCGCAGGGGCACTTTGGCGCTCCTGGTGGGCGGTCGAGTCTCTACTGGACTATTGCGCAGTAGATGGATTCAACGGTACAGGGGCACCCGGCTCTTGGAGAAGTGGGCTTGCCGGCCCAGAGCCAGCTGCGAGCGGAGGTCAACGTAAAATTTCTCTCGCCGTTCACGATTGGGGATGGTACTCTACGTGGACAAAAGGGCTGCCCGTCCCCATGCAAGCCAACCGGACACCCCTGAGACATCCCCCCGGTCAAAGGAGAAATCATGGTTCGGAGAATCGGTCTGTTCTTGCTGACAGCCGTTGCAATGCTGTCGGCCGCGACAATGAATTCCCAGGCGCAGTCGGTTTCGACGCGCCATGTGCGAGCAGTCACCCGCAGCGGTGAGGCGCCGGCAGTGGGACGCCTTTCGGCAAACCAGACGATGCAGCTGGATATCGTTCTGCCGCTGCGCGATCCGGCAGGACTGGAATCCTTTCTGAAGGAAGTCTACGATCCGTCCAGCTTCTCCTACCGGCGTTTCCTGACCGTGGCCGAGTTCACGGAGAAATTTGGGCCCAGCCAGGCGGATTATGACGCGGTGGTCGGCTTCGCGAAGGCCAACGGATTCGAGGTTGTGGGTGGAACGCGCGATGGGATGGAGGTGCAGGTCAAGGGCCCCGTTTCGGCCGTGGAGACGGCTTTCCATGTGGTGATGCGCACCTACCAGCACCCCACCGAAGGCCGCACATTTTACGCGCCCGACCGCGAGCCCACCACCAGCCTGCCGTTCGCGCTATGGCACATCTCCGGCTTGGACGACTACTCGATTCCGCATCCGATGTTCGTGAAGAAGAGCGACTACGCCAAGGCCCACGGGATCGATGCCGACAAGGTCGTTTCCCACGCGACCACCGGCTCCGGCCCATCGGCCTCGTTTTTGGGCAGCGACATGCGCGCGGCCTACTACGGCGGAACGGCCCTTACCGGCGCCGGCCAGAACCTGGGATTGTTCGAGTATCTGGGCACCGATCTGGCTGACCTGACTACCTACTTCACGAACGTCAAGCAGACCAACAATGTGCCGATCACGCTGCTGTCGACGGACGGGACCAGCACGTCGTGCGTGGATTCGCGAGCCGGCGGCGACTGCGACGACACGGAACAGACGCTGGACATGACGCAGGCCATCGGCATGGCTCCGGGGCTGGCGAGCCTGGTGATGTACATCGGTTCCACGGATACGGCCATCATCAGCGCCATGACGACGCACAACCCTCTGCCCACGACCATTGGGTGCTCGTGGGGCTGGACGCCGGCCGATCCAAGCACGCTTGACCCGTACTTCGAGAAGATGGCGGCGCAGGGGCAGAACTTCTTTGCGGCGTCGGGCGACAGTTCCACCTGGTCGTCGAGCAATGAGGCCTGGCCGGCCGACGATGCGAATGTGATCTCAGTGGGCGGCACGGACCTGACAACCGCCGGCGCGGGCGGCCCCTGGGCGTCGGAAACGGCATGGTCAGACAGCGGCGGCGGGATCTCGCCGGACGGAATCGCGATTCCCGCGTGGCAGCAGCTCGCGGGCGTGATCAACTCCAGCAACAAGGGTTCGACGACGCTTCGCAACGGCCCGGACGTATCGGCAAACGCAAACTTCACCTTTTACGTGTGCGCCGACCAAACCACCTGCACGGCAAACGAGTACGGCGGCACCAGCTTTGCGACCCCCATGTGGGCTGCCTACATTGCGCTGGCCAACCAGCAGGCGGTCGCCAACGGGGACGCGACGCTCGGCTTCATCAACCCGACGATCTACGCGCAGAATATAACGGCGGATTATGCCACGGACTTCCACGACATCAGCAGCGGCACATCGGGCAGCTATTCGGCAGTGGTGGGTTACGACCTGGTCACGGGTTGGGGCAGTCCGAACGGCACGGGGCTGATCAACGCACTGGCTCCGTCGAGCACGACTGCGGCGTTTACCATTTCCGCATCGCCCACTTCCGTTTCCGTGGTGGTTGGCAACAGCGGCACTTCCACGATCACCACGGCTGTGTCCGGCGGGTTTGACTCGGCAGTTGCACTGACCGCGACGGGGCAGCCTTCAGGCGTGACGGTAAGCTTCAGCCCCACGTCCATCGCGGCGCCGGGCTCCGGCACGTCTACGGCGACCCTGGCCGTGGCCTCAACCACGACGGCTGGCACGTACACGATTACGGTAACCGGCTCGGGCGGCGGGCTGATGCATACGGCCACGATTTCGCTGACCGTGACCGCGGCGGCGACTCCTGCGTTCACTCTTTCTGCTTCGCCCACTTCCGTCTCCGTGGTGCAGGGCAACAGCGGCAGTTCCACGATCACGACGACCGTTTCCGGCGGGTTTAACTCGGCGGTTGCGTTGTCTGCGAGTGGCCAACCGACAGGCGTGACCGCAACCTTCAGCTCCACGTCTATCGCGGCGCCGGGCTCCGGCACGTCCACTTTGACGCTGGCCGTGGCGTCGACCACCGCGACCGGCACGTACACGATCACGGTAACGGGCACCGGCGGCGGAATCACGCACACGGCAACCGTATCGCTGACCGTGACCGCGGCGACTGCCGGGGCCTTCACCATCTCCGTCTCGCCCACGTCTGGATACCTGTACCAGGGCCAAAGCGGGTATGCGGTGGTGACGACGGCTGTTTCGGGCGGGTTTGACTCGGCGATTGCATTGTCCGCGACGGGCATACCTTCCGGCGTGACCGGGAGCTTCAGCCCCACATCCATCACCGGCGCGGGCACGTCGGACTTTACCCTGACGGTGGCCAGAAACGCCCCGGCCGGGACCTACCCGATCACGATAACAGGCACGAGCGGAGGCACTTCGCACTCGACGGTGCTTACGTTCGAGGTGGTGCGGCGGCGCTGACACTGGTTTGACGCGTGCGCCGGCTGCGCCGGCACTGAACGATGAAGGGCCCGGACTTCTGAGTCCGGGCCCTTTTTTATGAGCGGTCCGGTCAGGATGGTTGGCCGACCCAACAACTGGGAGCGGTTTGGGGATCTCTGAACGAGGCTTTGATTGATAGCCAGCATTCCCTCAGGGGCTCAAGCCCGCCTTTTTTCGGCTTTTTGGCACAACACCCCGACCCTGAAGGGTGCCCCGGTACCCGGTCGTTCCCTACAAAGAAACAGGATTTCGATTGTGCTGCAAGTTGAACAATCCAAACAGAAACAGCGTGTTTGGGCAAATGCGGCGAGTTAGCCCCCGCTGAAGCGGGGACGAGCGAGTTAGCAAGTTAGCGGCGGCATCGTCGGACGCAGTTTCATCCCTCCGTGGGTCGGCAACGCCGGTGGACGACTAGGAAGAAACGAGATTTCGTTTGGTCCGCAAGTTAAACAACACAAGTGGGGTGGCCGAGGAGAGTTTTGGAACAAATGCAGCGAGTTAGTCCCCGCTTCGCGGCGGCGAGCGAGTTAGCAAGTTAGCGGTGGCTTTGGTCGACGCAAGTTTCATCCCTCCGCAGGTCGGCAGCGCCGATGAACGACTGACACAGAGCGGGCTTTTGAAACACGGTCTAAGTTGTTTCGGCCGGGCGCCGGGATCAGAGAAAGTATTCGAAGTCTGTTTCGATCTTCATCCGTCGATGGATCTTGAGAATGTGGCCGGAGAGACGCGAGGGATTCAGCTCCACGTAATTGCGTGGTCCATGCCAAAGGTAGCGCTCGCCGGTGAGCAGATCCTCAGCCTCGTAGGCGCGGTCGAGGGGGATTTCAAGCTCATTCAACGGCAGCGTGACGAACCCGGCCTGGGTATGATGGGGATCGAGATTGACGACGGTGAGGATGAGATTTGAACGGTCCTCCGACTCCTTGCTGTAGCAGAGAAGCTGGTCATTGTCGGCGAAATGGAATTTGAGCGACCAGTCGCTTTGCAGAGCCGGGTTGGTGTTTCGTATCTCATTGACGCGCGCGATCAGGGGCCGCAGGCTGTCAGCCCGATCGAGGTCCCAGTGGCGGATTTCGTACTTTTCCGAGTTGAGATATTCTTCGCTGCCATGGCGTATAGGAAGATTCTCCTGTAACTCGAATGCGGGACCGTAGATACCGTAGTTCGCGCCCAGCGTGGCCGCCAGCAGCAGGCGGATGGCGAAGGCCGGACGGCCGCCCATCTGTAGAAACTCGGTGAGAATGTCGGGCGTGTTGGTCCATTGGTTGGGGCGGAAGAATTCGCGCACCAGGGTCTGGGACAGCTCGGTCAGGTATGCCGTGATTTCGGCCTTTCCATTGCGCCACGGGAAATAAGTGTACGACTGGCTGAAACCGACCTTGGCAAGCCGGTACATGATCTTCGGGCGCGTGAAGGCCTCGGCCAGGAAGAGGACTTCCGGATGGTCGCGCTTGATCTCGGCGATGACCCATTCCCAGAAGGGAAAGGCCTTGGTGTGGGGGTTATCGACGCGGAAGATCGTAACTCCCAAGCCGGCCCAGTAGAGAAATACGCTCTTGAACTCCTCCCACAGGCCGGACCAGTCTTCGCTCTCAAAATCGAAGGGATAGATGTCCTGATATTTCTTGGGAGGATTTTCAGCATATTGGATGGTTCCATCGGGGCGCTTGCGGAACCAGGATTCATGCTCGCGCACGTAGGGGTGATCGGGCGCTGCCTGGAAGGCGATATCGAGGGCGACGGATAGATCCAGCTCCCCGGCCTTGGCGACGAAGCGCCGGAAGTCTTCGAGGGAGCCAAGTTGGGAATGAATCGCCTTGTGTCCGCCTTCTGCCGAACCGATGGCCCAGGGACTGCCGCAATCGTCCGGTTGGCACTCGGGGTTGTTGTTGCGGCCCTTGCGGAAGGCGCGGCCGATGGGATGAATCGGCGGCAGATAGACGACATTGAAACCCATCTCAGCGATGTATTGCAGGCGCTTTTCGCAATCCGCCAACGTACCGTGAGCGCCGGCCTGCTCTGCCGTGGAGCGGGGAAAGAGCTCGTACCAGGAACTGAATCGCGCGCGCACCGGATCGACAACAATGGTGAGCTCGCGGTCCGACTCGGAAGCGAAACGCTTGTCAGGGTAGCGCAGGACCAGTTCGTGCAGCCTGGGGTCGGTGGCATGGATGCGAAGATCGGCGGGCTCTTTGCCGGAGCGCAGTACGGATGCCCGTTCGCTGAGCCAGGCGGCGTCGGCGCCGGAAGCCCGGCTTGCGGCCTCCGCGACCAGGGCGGCGCCGATAAGATAGTCGACAGGAGCGTCGCTTTCAGCCTCAATGCGCTTCAAGAGATCGCGGCGCCAGGTCTCAAAATGATCGACCCAACCCTGCACTTTGAAACCGTAGCGGCCCAGTTCGCCGACGCGGAATGCGGCGGTCCAGCGGTCGTTCACCAGGGGGCGCATGGGAATCTCGACCCACTTGCCGGAGCCTTCGCGATGCGCGAGCAGCGAGGCGGCGATGGCGTCGTGGCCGTCGGCGAAGATATCGGCTTCAACGCGGACCTGATCGCCCAGGGTGCGTTTTGCGGGAAATCGTCCCCCGTCCACTTGGGGGGAGATTGCTTCAATGATGACGCGCCTGCGCCCATCCGATTGAGTGACTGTCATCGTAGTGCCATCTACTTCGATTGTAAGCCTGCGTCAGGGTTGAGCAGGCGCGCCGCATGAAGCGGGACGACCTGCGCGGATCAGTGTTGGTTAGAGCTGCGGGCCTTCCTTTGTTCGATGAGGCGCTGGTAAAGGCCGATGGTCTGGTGGGCGATGGCAGTCCAACTGAAGATATCTTCCACGCGGCTCCGTCCCGCGTCGCCGAAGCGCCGGCACTTTTCCGGATCCTCGAGCAGTTGATTGATGCGCGACGCGAGATCCCTTGCGAATGTTTCGGGATGGAGCGGGAAACTGGTGACGGGGTCCTGATCGAAGGGCACCAGATAGCCTGTTTCCCCGTCGACCACGACCTCTTTGATGCCTCCGACGGCGCTGGCGACAACCGGGGCGCGGCAGGCCATGGCCTCGAGGTTGATAATGCCGAAGGGCTCGTAGACCGAGGGGCAACAGAAGACGCGGGCATGGCTATAGAGCTGGATGGCCTCCGGTTTGGTGACCATCTTTTCAATCCACACGATACGCGGATGGCGCTGGCGCGCGTCTTCGACCTTCTTGCGCAGTTCGGCGGCAATCTGAGGAGTGTCCGGCGCTCCGGCGCAGAGCACAACCTGCGTTTCCGGCGGCAGGTAGCCGATGGCGTCGACCAGATGGGTGACGCCTTTCTGGCGCGTGATGCGGCCGACAAACAGAACATAGGGCACGGCCGGATCGACTCCGTAATCGGCAAGGGCCCGGGTATCCGGGGTCCTCCGATATTCGGCAAGATCGATGCCGTTGTAGATGACGTGAATGCGGCCGGGATCGACATCGGGGTAGGCCGTCAGAATGTCTGCCCTGGTGCCCTGGGAGACGGCGATGATGGCGTCGGCATCGAGAATCGCCGTGCGCTCCATCCAGGAGCTCATGGAATAGCCGCTGCCGAGTTGCTCGGCCTTCCAGGCGCGCAACGGTTCCAGCGAGTGGGTGGTGAGGACAAAGGGCACGCCGTAGAGTTTTTTGGCGAGATAGCCTGCCATCGACACGTACCAGGTATGGGTGTGGACAACATCGATTCCCTGGAGGGCCTTGACCTGCGTCAGGTTCAGGCTGAAGGCCTCAAGAGCTCCCTTGAACTTGCCTTTGGTGCCCGTGGAGATTTCGGCCCAGGGCTCCGCTCCGCGGACGTGCAGGTTGCCGTGGTCAGAATGCTGCGGCCCCCAGCAGTGGACCTCGACCTCGATCTCGCGGGCCAGCTCACGACTGAGGTAGTGGACGTGGACTCCGGCACCACCGTAGACCTTAGGGGGATATTCGCGGGTGAATAAGGCTACTCGCAATGGTGTTAACTCCTGCCGATTCTAATGATACAGTCCAGCTTGGCTGCTGCATGGATGAAGAATTGCCGCAAGGCCGCTGCTCTGGTTGAGTTTACTGGCTGGGGGTGGGTGGTGCAAGCAAGGCAGGGGCGAGGGGGCGGGGTGGGCGCCTGATTTGTTTTTCTGTGCGTGAATCTCGCCTCTCAAAAAATCTCATTCAACGGCCTTGACACCACGAAGAATTGGTATACAATGTTTACATATTCCTCATGGGCGCATTGGAGGGCGTATTCCATGACCGATTATCAGGGTTTCTGCGTTTGGGAATCGGGATGCAGGAGGAAGACCCGCTACAGCAAGGCGAGGCACGCAGTGGGTCGAATTCGGCACATTCAACGTCTAGGCGGCGGGTTTGGCGGGAGTTCCTTACAACCATATCGGTGTCGTTATTGCGGCGGATGGCATTTTGGCCATCGTCGAATGGTATTCATTAACGCGCCTGAGAAGGGAGATTGATTCGATGGTATCTGTGTTGCCACCAGTAGAAGTCTCTTGCGCTGTCGAAGTTTTTTTGGCGATCGCTTCGCTGCACAAGGAGTACCCCGGCCGCCCTGAATTCACGATTCAGGAGGTCCTGGAAAGAGCAGCAAAGGAGAATATCACTGGCGACCTCCGTCCGGGAGTGCATGTTCATGCCTCGCAGCACTGCGTGGCCAACAAGGCGCCGAATCCCGCCAAGCATAGGATGCTATTTGCGACGGGGAAGCATACGCGGCGATTGTTGCTCCCGGGCGACGAAATACACCCAGAACGGACCGGGAAAATCTTTCCAGAACCGGGCGAGGTTCCTGAGAAATACCTGCCGCTGTTGGAGTGGGCCAGGGAACGATATGAAAAGGCCCGTCCCGCAGCGGGCATTTGGGCTGACGATCCGGATGAGCGGGTTCGCCAACTGCGGGATAATTCATATGCTCCTTTGGCCTGTTTTGGGGAGGAGGAGGAGCCACGTCCACGGCATTTGGAGGGGCTGCTGCAGGCACGTGGGATTGGGGCGGAGATGGCTAAAGGGATCGACCCCGACGACTACATTCGGGAGTTGCGCGAGGGATGGGAATGAGCAGGGTTTTCCTCGATTCCAATCTCTTCATTTACCAGCTCGAAGACCTTGGGCCGCGCGGACATCGCGCCAACTTCATCTTCGAGCGGCTCTCACGTCGGAAGGATACGGTTCTCACCTCCGCTCTTACAGTTGGGGAGGTGCTGGTAAAGCCCCTTCGAACGGGTAATCGTGCGTTGGAGACGAAGTACAGAGACCTGTTGCGAGAGCCGGAGGTGAAGGTTCTTGCGTTCGACAGGCCGGCAGGTGAAATATTCGCGCGAATACGTCAGGACCGCGCCATTAAGGCTCCAGATGCTATTCAATTAGCAACGGCGGCTAGCGCGGGCTGCGACCTCTTTATCACGAACGATGACCGGTTGACAGCAGCGCATGTGCCGGGAATTCAGTTTATCGTCTCGATGGAGAGAGCGCCGGTCTGAAGAATGAAAACAAGAGAAGCTACGAGAAGGCGCTCGCGGGTTGAGCGCCTTCTTCAGTTTTGGGGTCTGCCTTCGAGGGGAGCGGAGGGGCCATACAGCTTGCGGACGAGCCAGAGCACCGGCAGGCCGAGGAGGATCAGCGCGGTGCCGAGGAGGGAGCCTTTCAGGTTGCTTGAGTAGCTGGAGATGAGGACGGCGGCGGCGCAGAGGACGAAGATAGCGGGAAGGATGGGGTAGCCCCAGACTTTGTAGGGGCGCGAGGCGTGGGGGCGGCGGCGGCGGTAGATGAAGACGGTGGTGGCGGTGAGCATGTAAAAGAGCCACTCGGCAAAGACGGCCAGCTCGAAGAATTGCTGGAAGCGGCTGAGGAAGAGGAGCAGGACGGTGGAGATGAGCGCCTGGACGATGAGCGAGGTGGAGGGTGACTGCCAGCGGGGGTTGATGTGGGCGAACTGGCGGAAGAAGAGGCGGTCGCGGGCGGCGGCAAAGGGGATGCGGGCGCCGGACATGATGGTTCCATTGAGGGTGACGAAGATGGAAAGGGCCATGGCGGCGGCTACGAAGCCGGCGCCGGCGGGTCCGGCGACGACGGTGAGAGCGGCGACGGCGGGGCGGTCGCTGGCCGCGATTTGGGCGGCGGGAAGGATGTACTGGATGGCGGCGTTGGTGGCCATGAAGAGGAAGCCGACAATGAACAGGCCGCCGATAAGGGCGATGGGCAGCGAGCGCTCGGGACGGCGGACTTCTCCGGCGACCATGGTAAGGTCGTTCCATCCGTCGTAGGCCCAGAGGGTGGCGATGAGGGCGGCCATGAAGCCGGCGAGGCCGCCGACGGCGTGGGGCAGCGTGGTGGTGAAGTTGGAGAGTGAGCCGGTGAGAGAGGCGAAACAGAGGCCGGCGACGATGAGGATGAGAACGACTTTGAGGATGGTGAAGACGAGCTGAAAGTCGGCGGCTTTCTTGATGCCGAGGTAGTTGAGTCCGGTGATGAACCAGGTAACGGCGATGGAGAAGATCTGGGACCAGAGCAGCGGCATGGGTCCGGCGATGGCTTGCGCGCTGAGCCAGTGAAAGGCGGGGAAGAAACCGAGGGTGCGGGCGAGGCCGATGGTGACGGCGGCGATGGAGGCGGGCTTGGCGACGGCGAACCAGGTCCACATGTAGAGGAAGGCGGTGGAGTCGCCGTAAGCGCCGCGGAGGTAGACGAACTCGCCGCCGGCGTAGGGGAGCATGGCGGCGAGTTCGGCGCAGGTCATGGCGCCGAAGAGGGAGAGCAGGCCGCCGGCGATCCAGGCGAGATAGACGAGGGCGGAGGAGCCGACGTCCTGCATCATTTCGCGGGGGACGAGGAAGATGCCGCTGCCGATGATGGTGCCGACGACGATGGCCGTGGCCTGGCTGGCGCCGAGGACGCGGGGCAGGTCGGCGGGGGGTGGGTGTGATGGCGCGGCGAGGGGCTGGCTCATGCGGTGATGTGAGATTAGCACGAGGGAATAGGGAATAGGGAATAGGGACTAGCGGGAGTTTACTGCGAACTGTGAAGTTTGGCCTTAGCTATCGGAGCCAAGTGTCAGCATTGTGAGGAGTTGCGTCTGCAACGGCGATCGGTTTTTCGTATTACCCTTAAATCATAAAAATAATCCAAAATAATAGCCTTTTCTGCTTGACGCGACTTGTTATTATGATGTATTGTATTGCCCTTTATGGCGTCCCTCATCAAGAAGAAGAAAGCCAACACCATTTACTACTACGTGGTCGAGAGCGCACGCGTCGACGGCAAGCCGCGCATTGTCCACCAGACCTATCTGGGAACCGCCGAACGCGTCGCGCGCCTGGTTCAGGATGCCAGCGCCCCAGTGCCGCTGTCGGCCACCACCATCGAATTCGGCCTGCCCGGCGCTCTGTGGCTGGCAGCTGAGAAGTCGGGCGTCTTTGCCTTGCTGCAGTCGCTCTGGCCCAAGCCGCGCTCCGGCCCTTCACCGGCGCACTATCTGCTGCTGGCTGCTATGCATCGCATCTGCCAGCCGAGTCCCAAGACCGAAGTGGCCGATTGGTATCGGGACAGTATCCTCGCGTCGCTGTGGGGATTTGCTCCGGAACGATTTACCTCGCAGGCCTTCTGGGATTGTTTCGATGCGATTGCAACCGGCGAGTCGCTCGCACCCGGCAAGCGGGATGAACTGGAAGAGGCGCAGTTGCGGCTGCTCGGCCTGTGGAAGGAAAAACAGTTGGTTACCCGCCGGCTGCTGGCCTACGACACGACCAACTTCTACACCTACATCGCCAGCAACAACGAGCGCAACAGCTTGGCACAGCGCGGGCACAACAAGCAGGGGCGTCATAACCTGCGCCAGGTGGGGTTGAGTTACGTTCTGGATGGTGACAACGGACTCAGCCTCTGTCACCACCTGTATCGCGGCAACCTGGCGGACGCGGAGGAATTTCCCCGGGCATTAGATCGGATCGTGATTCTGCTGGAGCGCAACCAGATTGCGCCGGACACGGTCACTCTGGTGCTGGACAAGGGCTCGGCCGCTTTGGCCAACACGCTGGAGTTGGAACAGGCCGGCGTAGGATGGATCTCGGCGCTGCCTTGGAGCCAGGCGCCGGCCGAGTTGCGCTCCTCGCAGCAACTGACACCATTGAGCAGCCAGCAGCCGGGCGTGTCGGCAGCCGCAGAGACGATGGTCGTTCATGGCAAAGAGTATCGCTGCGTGGTCAAATACTCCGCCCCCTTTGCCGGCGAACAACTGCACAGCCTGACCACCACTCTGAGCAAGGCCATGCAATCCATGCGCAGGCTGGCCAGGGAGCTGGCCACCTCGGGTGCATCCTTGACCGAGCGCGGATTGCGCAACAAGATCGCACGCTGGCTGGCGCCGCAATTCGTGGCGGAACTAATCGGCTACGAGTTGGAGCAACGCGACGGCCGCTGGCACTTGCAGTTCGCCTTCGACCACCAGGCTCTGGAACGATTGATGGCGCAAAGACTGGGGCGTACCGTCCTGGTGACCAACCGTTTCGATTGGACTACCGAGCAAGTCATAACCGCCTATTCTGGCCAACAGCATATCGAGCAGGTCTTTCG
>Ga0181533_1000837_pt1 | contig 41267 bp, 22 predicted proteins | sample PEATcosm2014_Bin_45_FD_119772 | JGI IMG/M metagenome (GOLD analysis project Ga0181533, IMG submission 119772) | Peatland microbial communities from MTU Mesocosm Facility, Houghton, MI, USA - PEATcosm2014_Bin11_60_metaG | ecosystem: Environmental > Terrestrial > Soil > Wetlands > Peat | place...
ATGCCGAAAACTCCGTTTTGGTCGCGGATTCCCAGCACTGAAACTTTGTCGCTGACATTATATTCGAACTGGATGATCTGGTACTGGGAATAGGAAGTGTCGGTGACATAAGTGAGGGTGAGATCGTGCGTAACCTGCTGCTCCACCGTGACGAGAGAACCGGAGCCGTAGCCGGGCACTCCTACGTTGGGATTGATGTTAATTCGGCTCACACCGAACAGATGCTGAATGCGGCTTGTCGTCTGGCTGGAGAGAGCTTCGGAGAGAATGGCGGAGGCGCCGATGGTGGCGGTGGGACTTCCCCCGACGGCCCCGAACGCTCCCTCCTGTCGCACGTAGCCGAGCGCCAGGAGGGAAAGGATATCCGTTGTGGGCAGGGGCGGATCGGAACGGTACGCGAACTTCAGCCGGTCGAAGGGGCCGGAGATATCGAGCGTCAAGTCATAGTTCTGCACGTGGGTTTCGACTTCCAGGTCCAGGTTGGTCTGCGTCCGGAAGGGGTTGGTCATGTTCATGTCACCGCGCACCAAAGTGTACCGGTTGCCCCGGAAGACCGATTCGCCGCTCAGGAAATGGATGCTTCCGACCTGCACGGGATCCGCCACAGTACCTTGCAGCCGGAGGTCGATATCCCCCACCAGCCGCAAATTGGGAGTCTGCAATTGCACCGGGGGCGCGGAAGTGACGCGAACATTCAGCCGAATCTTAGAGGCGATGGGTGAGTTGACGCCCACCGGCTGGTCCGGCATGGGATTGGAAGATTCAATGATCTTCGATATGAAATTAATGTTTTCATTGAGAACCATCTGGTGAACCACGAGATCACCTGTCAATTGCCCTTCCTCGACGCCTCCTCCCAGGCGCAGATTGCCATCGAACACGGAGGTGAAGCCGGGCGGATAGCGCATGCGCACTTGGCTCAGGTCAGCGCGCACTTCGAAGCGTGGGCTTTCCACCAGGGTTACGAAACCGCTGAGGTTGACCGTTCCTCCGCCACTCGTGCCGTGCAGGGAACTGATGACGGCGCGCTCGCCCTCGAGCTGGATGGTTCCTTGCAGGTTATTAAAGCGAAAGGGCAGGCCGCTGTAGTCCAAGCTCACATCTTGAATATCCATGGCCCCGTTAAGTACGGGGCGGGCCGGCGTGCCGGTCACGCGCAAGCGCAGGGCTGAGCGGCCGGTGGCCTGGAGGTTGGAATCGAACACGCTCAGCAAAGTAGCATCCGCCGTGCCGTTGGCACTGAGGGCCAGCGTGACGCCATCGGTGAAACGAACGGCCCCTTCGATTGCAAGTTCCGTGGAAGGTCCACGCATGACGAACCGGCTGAGCGCCAACCTGCCGTCGGAATAATGCACATCGATGGGCTGGACGTTACGCCACTGAATGCTGGGAAAGTCTATCGCCACATCATGCGCAAGGGATTGGAAGTCGATTTTTGCCGGGGTGCGCAAAGGCCCTGCGGCCCGGAAAGAGCCGCCCAGAGTGACCGCCGCCGCGAATTGGCGATTGAAGAAGGCGCGAATCCACGGGTCGGCGCGCAGGCTGGAATATTCGCCCTCAGCCTCCATCGGCCAATTACCCTCGGCTGTCGCCCTGGCGCTGAGGTGCAAATTTCCCTCCGGGCTTTGGTCCTCGCCTTCGAGCCTTAACTGCGTTCCTTCGCCCGTCAGCGTGCCGTGGAACTCGCCCAGCGGAGTGCCCGCGACGCTCAAATCCTGAAGCCTCCATGAACTTTGCAGGTGAAAATTCTCCGGGGTTCCCTGGCCGCGTGCCTCAAAGTTCAGGTTCCCGTCGAGCCGTCCTTTGGGAAGCGCGATGGAAGCGGTCATCGCCAATCGGCGAAAGTCAGCTAGGCGAAATCCGGTTCCCTCCAATCGCCCGGAAGCAAAACGGGGCTCGGGCTCCAGAGTGATCTCGCCGCTCATTCGCCCCTGATTCTTCGTCAACTGGATGTTTTGCAGTTTCCAAATGGATCGCGCCACCCGTAATTGGGTGGAGAAGGAATCAAACGGTTCATCCGCAAAGGCGCCGGCATCGATCCGCAGTGAGCCGGACCCTGCCAGGGTCGTGGCGGTTCCGGCAATATCCACGTGGCCGCTGACGGAGCCGCGGACGGGGAGGTCCAGGTTGATGGCTGCCTTTAGGCCCTCGATGGGTGTGTGCTGCGCCTGGGCAGAGAAACGGATCACGGAGCTGGGCGTCAATCGCCAATGATCGAGTTGAGCAGAGGTGTTCAGCTCAAAAGAACTCTTCTCATGCTCGACGCGCCCGCCCGAGATTTGGACGAACCCGGGATTGAGTGTGACGGTTGCGGTTAGACGGTCCCAAGTCCAACCTTGAAACCGGAACTGGCCTATGTTCGCGCGCCCTTCGAGGGAGGGGGCCTCGTAGCTGCCCCTGAGTTGCCCGGAAAACTCCGCCCGCGACTTCAGTTCCAAGGGGATTACCGAGGGGGCGGCAGCCGACGATTGGAAGAAGGGCCGCCATTCTTCGAAGTTGTCGGTGGTGACGGTAAGCGCGAGCGGTTCTGCCGCGGCGGGGGACGCGATTCTCAGCGTAAGTGTCCCGCGCGCCGTGATGGTGGAATGCGGCGTCCGGAATTCAGAATCGGCCAGGTGGAGGGTCAGGCTGCGTCCGTCTTCGAGGGTGCCGCGAGCCGCGCCACTCACGGGAAGCACGTTGGGGGGCGTCCCCGCCGGTGCTTGCAAAGCGAGATCAAAATCCGCTTTCAACCCTTCCCCCCGTCCCGACCAAGTTGCACTGAGGGCGCCGTCGGCCACCGAGGCCGGATGCAACGGGGCCGCGAGGAGGGGCGGCGTGCCCGGGGAGCGCAGCACGTTATCCAGTCGCACCTGATGGAGCCGCGAGTTCAAGCGAAACTTCGCCGGCGAATCCTGGAAATTCGCTTGCAACGTTCCCTGGACCGTGCCTCCCGCAACAGAGACGAGGAGGTTGGTGAGATTTAGTTGATTTTTTTCCAGTGCATAGCTGGTTTTGGCATCCAGGAGCAAGGAGGGAAAAGAGGGTGTGAGGATCGCCACTTGGCGAGCTTGGGCGCGGCCTTGCGCCGAGATGATTCCGCCTTGATAAACGGCCAATCCCTCGACTTGCAGGGTGCCAGCCCGCAATTCCGGCGCGTGGAGAATACTGGCCAGGGCGGGGAGCTCCACCGAGGCGTGGAACGATCCCGAACCTTGCAGGGCAGGGTGGGGGATGATCGTGAAAGAAGCATCGCCGGTTGTCCCTTGCGCTTGCCATGCAAACGAGGAGAAAACAAAGCTGGCAGCGGAGAGCTCAAAGCGGCTGTTGAATTTGATGGGTGGAGACGACCAACTTGACGAGCGAATGGTGGTGGCGGAAGAAGAAATCGCACCGGTGTAGCGGCCCCGCTTCATGCTGACCAGAACCGCCAACTCCCTTGTGTCCACCTCCACCGGTTGCCGTTGGTCGTTCCAGAAGAAAGCGGAGTGGGAAATAGTGAGGCGGCCAATGGAGAGATTCATCAAATCCGTCAAGCTCTGTTGTGCGGAGGTCCGCTGCCCAGAGATAGGAAGGTTGGCAACGCCTTGGGAGTTTGTGCGCAGGTGCACCTGGAGGTCATCCATATCCACGTAGCGCAGGCGGAGCCGCCGGCGCAAGAGTTGCTGGGGGCTCACTCCCGCATCAGCCTCACCCGCTGAAATCAGGGGGGGATCGCCGGCGGCCTCCGAACCGTGGATCACGAGCTTTTGCAGGGTGATTTGGAAGAGCCAGGGTTTAAAGCGGAAATGGGCGATTTCCACGCGACCGCCGGTAAGGTCCTCCAGGCTGGTGATGACGTGGCGCTCTAACACATGCTGGAACCACGCGCTGCTCATGACCATCAGAGCGGCGAGCGCCAGCACCAGCAGGTTTTCCACCAGGTAGATGGTGATGCGAACGGGTTTGGAAACTTTCCAGCGCGTAGGCAACCTTCCTTAAGACGAAACTCGAAAATCGAAATTCGAGACTCGAAACTCGAAAATCGAAACTGGAAACTTGCCACTACCGGTCGTTCCTACATAAGCGGAGATCCATGGACCCCATTTTCGCGGGCGTGACAAAGTCCTTGTCCAATTTCGAGTTTCGAGTTTCGATTTTCGAATTTCGAGTTTCGGCCTCTGACACCTGACACCTGACACCTGGCACCTGACACCTATCACTTAGAACGTGTGAAACCGCACATTGGTGGTGGGTTTCAGCTCCTCGATCCATTGATCGAGCAATTCGTTGATGTGTTTCTGAATAAGGACTTCCCTGATCTGGTCTTCCACCTCGGAAAGGGGCGGGGCCGCCGCACCGCCGTTCTTCTTTTGGAATTCCGGTACGAAGGTTGAACGATAATAATCCGCGACCTCATCATCACTGGGGGACGCGGCAGGGCGCAGGCGTTGATCGATCAGGCGCAACATGAGTTCTTGTTGCGCGATGCGCGCAAGTACCTCCGTCTCGGTCATCCCCAGATCCTTGAGCGCTCTCCGGAATTCCTCCGGGTGGGCAAATTCCTTACGCAGCGCGGCCAGGCGCTCTAGGGCAGATTTTTCGCTCTCTGCTTCTTCGGCGGGCCCGGGCTTCTCCTCACGGCTCAGGAGAATCTGGTAGGTAAGATGCTCGCGGGCGCTGGCGAGTGCAGCGGAATTAGACGGTGGCGCAGGCCATTGAGCATCGAGGAAACGCTCGAACCGGTACTCCTGCTCCACGTCGCTGGCGGTGATGGCCAAGTGGCCGATGGAGGCCACCACGCGGTCCAGGGTTTGCGCGGCGGGGCAGACCGTGCCGCTGGCCGCGATACCGACCGCCAAGGCCATAGGGATCAGAAGCTTTGGCCGATGCTCAAGAAAAACTGAAAGTTCGATAATCGTTGCACCTCGATATTTTCCACGCCGTTCGTAGTAGTGATCACGTTGTACCGTGGAGGATTCAGATTGTAACCCACGTCGATACGGATGGGTCCCACCGGGGTTTTATAGCGAAGGCCTAACCCAACCGCTTGGCAGGTGTAATCGAAATCGGTAGGGGAGGACTGAGTGAACTTCAACAGCCGCATCCTGCGAATGCTGTCGTAAACATCGCCCGCGTCTTCGAAAAGCACCAAGCCCAAACGCCGTTGCGCGAAGGATGACCGTAATTCGAAGGAGTTGAAGAAAAGCGCATTGCCGCCGAGGGGATAACCGGTATCGGGGTCGCGGGGACCGGCCTGATTGATGGAAAAGCCGCGCATGGATTCACTGCCACCCATGAAGAGGCGTTCCGGCAAAGGAATCAAATTGGTGAGGATGGTCTCGGCGGGTGTGTCGCCGCTTGCAGGGACGGTGATGCTGTACAGGCTTCCATAAGGAGATATCACGCCGAACTGCGTTTTGCGCGCAAAAACTAAATGGGAGCCCAAAGCATAGTAAGTGGAGTTCTGGCCTGTGAACCGTAAGAAGTTTGCCTGGGATCCAAAGTCCCGCCAGGAGACTCCTGCATTCACAAGGGTGTAGGCGCCACGGGTGGCGTCCGACGGGTCGTCGCGGTGATCCTCCACAAAGCTCCCGCCGAACATCCCCACCGGCGCGGGCTGGCTGAGCACGGCACTGTCCACCCCGGATATTTTGCTGGCAATATCGAGGGCTTCCACGCGACGGAAGCTGTACTGCCCGATCAGGAGCGTGGAAGCACTGAAGCGCTTCTCCACGCTCACGGAAGCTTCCTTGCGGTCTGCAATGAAGGTGAGAACGTCACGCGTGCGGTCTATCAAGCCGTTTATGCGCAAGCTGAGGTCGTCGCGATTGAACAGGCGGGGAATCAAATAACCCATGTTCGCGCCCGTGTCGATGTTGGAAAGCCGCCCGCTCATGCTGAAGGTTTGGCCACGCCCGCCGACGTCCAAACGGGTGAGGCTGAGCGACAATCGCGGGCTCTCCTTGTACTGCCCTTGCGGCTCATTGCTGCCCAGTTTTTGGATTTCGAAGCCGCCGCCATAACCCAGGACCCAGCGGCGGGATTCCTCCAAGCCCACGAGCAAGGTTTTTTCCGTGTCGGAAGCCGGTTGCTCCTGCGGCGTGATCTGGACTTGGTTGAAGATTCCCAGGTCGTAGAGGCGCCGCTGGGATTCGAGCACCGCACTTTGACTGATCGGTTCGCCGTCGTGAATAAGCAGTTCACGATTCACCAGGCCCGGGCGGACGTGTTCGTTCCCCAAAACCACGAGGTGCTGAATGTGATCTTGTGCTCCGGGCACGATTTGGAACTCTAAATCCACTTGATGGGCGGATTTCGCCGGCGTGGTGCGCCAGTTGGCAGCGGCATGGGTATATCCGTGGTCAGCCAAATAATCCAGGATGCGGTCGCGGTCAGCGCGCGCTCGTTCCAGCGAATAGGGCTGTGCGGGCTTGCTGAGGAGGGACGGCCAGAGCTTCCTTTCGGTGGCGGCATCGATTCCCACCATGGTGAGGGTGTGCACCGTCGTGCGTGCGCCTTCCTGGATGACGAGGGTTACATATCGCCGGCCGGGGACACCACCAAAGTTGTCGTTAATCGCCGGGTTGATGCGGGCGTCAAGATATCCCCGCGACTGGTAAAGCGCCAGGAGCGTCGCGACCTTTTGTTCCACCAAGTCGTGGGTATAGATGGGAGATGGAGGAATCAGGCCTTGAACGGGCGGCGCAATGGCTGACAGCAGTTCTGCCGTCGGGATAGCAATATTGCCTCTTATGCCGTAGCCGGCAAAATCACCGTGCCGCCCAAGTTCGACCTGGAAGAGTATTTGGACGTGGGGTTGTGGACCCGGACGAGGCATGCGGCTGGCCTTAACCGCGGCAAAGAAATAACCCTGTTGCTGGAAATGATTTTCCAGCAATCTCTCGCTGCGGGTCAGTGCCAGATCGTCCGTAACGCCGTCGCGATACAACGGTAGCAGGTTTTGTAGTTGGGAAGAGGAGATTGCTGCGCCCTGCACTTGCACCAGAAACAGCCGCCCGCCTTGCGCTTTTACCACCAATTTCTCCGTGTTGGTTTGGGCATCGTAGATTCTTTGTTGGATGCTGATGTTGGCCTGAAGGTGTCCATGGGTTACGTAGAATTGGTGCAGGCGGTCCAGCCCGTGTTCGAGACGCACCGCCGTCAGATACATGTGCGGATGCCAGCCCGAGACTTTCATCAGGCGCTCCGGGGGAAATCCCGAGTCGTCCAGGATTTGCACAGCGCTCACCCGCGCGGGAGGACCGGCTTTGATGGCGAAACTCACGCTGGCTTCCAGGGTATCAGGATTACGTTCGATTGCGTGTGTAAGGCGAGACTGGTAGTAGCCATTGGCAACCAGCAGGTCGCTCAGCCGTTGCTGGGCGGCGTTGAGATCTTCGTCAGTAAGGGGTTGGCCCAGGTGCAAACGCGAAGCGGTGACGAGCGCGCGGGCTTCAAGGGGACCGGGATTGCCTTCCGCAGTTACCATCCCCATGAAATACTGGGCGCGGGCGACAAAAGTGAGCGCGACCCCATTGCCTTCGAGAGCGCCCTCGGCGCGCAGTTCCGAGAAGAGCCCCGTGGCATAAAGGTGCTTAAGACTTTCGGAGACCTTTGCGGGGTCAAGAGGTTCACCGATCTGTTGTATCACGGCGCCGGGGAAGTTCTGGAGCTTAAGGTTACAGTCGCATTGGAGATGAAGTTGGGTAATCGGCCTCCCCCAAAGAGAGGGTGTGTTCTGAGCAAGGCTCTGTCGACAGCAACAGCCAAGCAGTAGCGCGAGAAGGATGAGCGTATGGGCTGCTCTGCCGCCAGAGTGTGCGGGGGCGCAGCGCCTCGCCCATCGGCGCGGAGGATATGCGGATGACATTCTAGAAACTCGGCTGTAGCAACGCACCCCGTAGTTTACCTGTCAACCCGGCATCAAAGTTCTTGCAGACTTCCTCTGGCATTATACTTCCGCCCGCCACCCGCCATAGGCAAAGAAAGACAGGGTATTCAGGACTTTTTATTCCGCCTTTTTATCCTGTCTATCCTGCCCATCCATGTGAATGCCCGTGCGGATCGGGCGCACCAGGTCACCGAGCAAAGAAGCGAGCAAGTTTTCCTTAGGAAATGCCTGGCCAAGGTGCTGGCGGAAACCCTCTCCCCAGGGGAAGCCCCCCAGTTCGCCGGCGCGCGCGGCCATTTGCCGCAGCGGATCGTCGATCTTCCGCAGGGCCTGCTGAAACTGGAGCCAGGCGCGCTGGCTTTCGTGGCAAGCCAGCATCCTTTCCTTACGTTCAAGCGTGGCGCCGATATCCACGACGAGGCGAGGGAGAATCTCATCACCCAGGACGTCGCGGTTGCTGAAGGGTTGAGCGTAGTAAAGGTGCGGGATGGTCCGCACGGCCGGGGCGGGGCGGCGCGCTCTGGTGCGGAAGTTCGGCGCCGAAGCGCCAAAGCACGCCGTTTGGCAAAGACGGCTGGTGATTTCGTGATCAGCCATGTAGTCCTGCGGCGAGTGGGTGAAAACCAGAGCCGGATCAACGCGCCGCACCAGCTCCATCACTTTGCGGAGCGTGGGGCGGTCGTATGAAACCAGAAGGTCACGTTCTCCCAGGCACGTGTAGGGCGCTTGCAGCAAGGCCGCGCCGCGCTGCGCTTCCTGTCGGCGGATGCGAGAAATTTTTGCCGAAGACAAGATGGAACTGCCACAGTCGCCTGCCGTCATGCTGGCCATGTGGAGGGAGGCGCCGCGGTCGGCGAGATGAGCCAGGGTACCCGCGCAAAGGAACTCCGCGTCATCAGGATGAGCGAAGAGTGCTAAAACACGGAGCGATGAGGGCATGGGTCCTATCTCACGCTTCAGTTCTCGCTCAAGACCTCGGTGATCGCCTTCTGGAGAGTCTCGAGTTGGACGTACCCGATCCAGTGGTCTCGCACCACCCCTTTTTGATCAATCAAGAAAAGGGTCGGAAAAATGGCGATGCCTCCGTAAGCCTGATCGCCTTCCTTGGTCCAGTTCACGATGGAATAGGAGATGTGGTGTTCCTGAATATAACGTTGCCGCACCGAATCGTCGTAATCGAGGCCCAGGGTGCGGTCGGCGTTGGCGCCGACAATCACCAGGCCGCGCGGGGATAGCTCCCGGTCAAGGGACACGAGCGCGGGCGCTTCCTGCATGCAGGGCGGGCAACCGGTGAACCAGACTTCCAGGAGCAGCACCTTGCCCTGGAAGTCGGCGATGTGAAGATTACCGCCACCGAGGCGCGCCAGGGTTACGTCCGCGGCGGGTTTGCCTTCCCAACCGCCGATCTGGCGGGCCAAGGCCTGGCCGAATTTCGGATCGGCCTTGATTCTCTCCACATCCACGTGAGTGATTTCGCCCGTCTTCGCATCGCGGGTGAGGAATCGCGGGACTCGGGGATCGGATTCCATCACCCGCAGCAGGACATCGGCGGCAGCCGGCGAACGCAGGTCAAATTGCTCGGCAATAACGGCGAGCGATGGAGGCGATTTGAATTTTTCCTGATAGTTGGCAACAAAAAGTGGAATACGGAAGAAAGCATTATAAAGTTTGTTAAGAGCTTGGCGCTCGTCCGGCTGGGTGAAGACCCGGTTATAGAGGTCAGTGACCATCAAGGGTTGGCCGGGTTGAAGGTGGGTGCGGATGTAATCGAGCACGCGCGCCTCTGCGTCGGAAGAGGCCAGCGCGGGCGCAGAAATTCCGGCGAGAACCGCAAGCAACAGGACGGCGCAGCGAAGTTTCCTCATCGAGCGAGTGTGGCCTCCGTGTCCTCTATAAGCAATCATCTTCTTCTATGGCCGGGAAGATTTCTGGTTTTCATTTCTCTGTGTCCTCTGTGCCCTGAAAAATTTCACACAGAGTTCACGGAGGGTTTCAGTGTCCTCTGTGTTCTGTCCTTTCCAAGCACAGAGGACACAGAGTAAATCATTTTCCCGCCTGGGCGAAGACCTGCCAGTGGAATTCCAAGGAGAAATGCAGGTACTGGTCCAAATAGCTCCAGCCGTGGTTGCCCGGCCGCAGAGCGAACTGATGCGGGAAACCCTTGGAAGTTAGAATCTGATCCAACTCCTTGGCTCCATCGTCAAAACCGTAGCGGTCCTGATCGCCACAGTCGAAGTAGATTTTCAAGTTGGCAAATCGCTCCGGATGCTCGGCGAGGGTCAGCGGGTTGTTGGCATCGAAATAAGCTTCGTTAAGAGGCGCGCCGAAGGGTTCCTGCAAGACCCGCGCGTAGAATCCCCAGCGGCCTTCGGTGGGAAGGGGATTGGGAAATTTCGCCATCAGCGCCGCGCTGTGGGCGCTGGCGGACCCGAAGACGTCCGGATGCTGCATAGCGAGGTGCAGCGCCCCATAGCCCCCCATCGAGACGCCGCTAATTCCGCGCGCCTCACGCGTGGCGATTGTCCGGTACTTGTGATCGATCGCCGGGATGAGTTCCTGGATGAAGAAATCTTCGTAGCGCTCATGGCCGTCATAGGAGTTTACGTAGAAACTCTTGCCGCCTTCGGGCATCACGACGATGAACTTACCAATCTTCCCCTGGCTCATCAGACTTTCCCAGGTTTGCTGCCCGCTGTGCTCGCCCCAGCTCCGGTCATGTTCGAAGAGGCCATGGAGGTAGTAAAGCACCGGATATCGGTCGGCGCCTGCCTCGTAGCCGGGAGGAAGCGCGATGCAGTATTCCACGGCGCGGCCGAGGATAGTGCTGGATATGGACTCGCAATCGACGCGAGCAGCGCCGGTTTGCGCCAGGGCGGGCGCCGCGAGAAGGGTGCTCACCAAGAGCGTGAGGAGCAGGCCGATCCGCCGTCGGAGGCAGCCGGTGGTCAGGTGCGGTAAGCGCATGGGCATTTGTGAATGTGGGATATCCCCTATCGAAACTATCATTCTGAGGCTCCCTTAAGCGGGAGTCAAGTGTGCGCTATCCGGTAGAGGCTCAGTTGGATGCCGTAGCGGCGGGTTTACCTCGCCAAATGGTGGTGCAAGGCCGCCTCTACGTCAAACTGAGCCATTACCCGTTACCCCAAAGAGAACCGCGGGGGTGTCTGCGGGGCAACCGCGTTCCCCGCCTTCTCATCGCACAAGTGCAGAACGTCACGATAACCCTGCCAGGTGCAGAACATGAAAACCGGAGCCTGCCTCGTCTCACGCCGTGCTTCGTGGAAACCCGTATTTTGGGTAATTATTCAAAGCATTCTAATCTTGCTAACTGCCGTTTCTCTGTCCTTTCCTCTACAAGCTTCATCGCCCCCACAAGAGAAAACCAGCAAGCCGCAAGCGCGCTTGCGAAAAGGCCAACGGGTGGTGATATTTGACCCGCCTTACTACCAGTGGCTGAAGACCGATGTTCCGGATATCGTCACGGACCAAGAAAAGGCTGCCTTCAATAAGCTGACCACCGACGAAGAGCGCGAGCGATTCATCGAGTCTTTCTGGGAGCGCCGCAATCCTGATCCTGGCAATCCTGAAAACAAGTTCAAGCAGGAATATTACCGGCGGATTGTTTTTGCCAACGAGCGCTTTTCCACCACGGTTCCCGGCTGGCAGACCGACCGGGGCCGGATCTACGTCCAATTCGGCCCGCCGGACCGGATTGAATCCAGCCCCAGCGGCGGGACCATGCCGTCATGCGCAGAACCGGGGCCAACCCAAACCGTCACGGTCCATTATCCACTGGAGCGATGGTTTTACCGGAGGATTGAAAACATGGGATCGAACCCGGTGTTGATTTTCGTTGATCCCACAAGTACCGGCGACTATCGCCTGACCATGGACTGCGGAGAAAAGGATGCCCTCATGCATGTTCCCCTGCACGACCGGGGCGAAGAATTTACTGCGGGTACAAAGAATCAATTGGAAGCACTAGCGGCGGCTTCATGCTCTCCCTCCACTACGAAATTTCCCGACTTGCGTGCAGCGCTGACTTCGAACCTTGCTGCTCCGAATCCCATGCCGCTTCTTCTCCGGACGTACTACTTCGACGCAACGGATGAAACAGACATCGTCTACGTGGCCCTCGAATTGGCGAATCGCGACCTCCAATTCCAAAACAGGGGTGACGTGATGCACGCCGAGGTGGACATATACGGCCAAGTCCAATCGCTTGGTGGCAGGATTGTGAATCGGTTTGAAAGAGCTTTTGCCGCGGACTTGCGCGCGAAAGATCAATCGCGGTCAGCCGGTGGGACTTCGACGTTTGTGGAGAGCTTTCCGCTGCGCCCTGGGCATTACAAGCTTAGAGTCGCGCTGAAAGATGCCGCTAGTGGTCGCCTGGAAATCTTAGATACGGGCATAATACCAATAAGCTTTGGAGACTCTTTGATTACCAGCAGTCCCCTGATTCTGGCCAGCGCCGCTGAACCGCAAGCCGGGCAAGAGGACAGCGCGATTACCCTGGGGGGAGACAAGTTCATTCCCAATCCGCGCCAAGCCTTTTCGCGCCAGGAGGAATTGCGCGCCTACTTGCAGGTTTACAACCTCGCGGTGGACCCCGCGACACACAGGGCATCCGTGTACGCTCAGTACGAGGTGTTGAGGGACGGCAAGCCGATCATCGGGGAGGCAGGGGACCCCGCCCAATTGACTCAAGCGACCCTACAGGTCACGCTCGATAAGAGAATTCCCCTGCAATCGCTCCCACCCGGTCAGTACACGCTCCAGATCAAAATCACGGACAGACTTCGCGGGAGGACCATTACGCCGTCAGCCACATTTCTGGTTCACTAGCAGGCTGCGGAAATACGTTCTCATGCTGTCATCCGGAGCGAAGCAAAGGACCCGTGTCTTTGAATTTTCGATCAACTTATGGTCTTGTTTCCGACGAGGGTGGTTTCGCGACAATGGAGATGGTGGGTGGCAGCGGGCGGGAAGCAGGGTCACAGTAAATTTGTCCGAAGAATCTGACTGGCCAGATGAATCATTGAAAACAAAGGGGAAACGTGTGAAGATATCCGCCGGTTATTGCGCAATTGCGGGCATATTCGGGGATTAGTGGTTTATCCACTTTGTTCTCGTCATCGAGAGGGGCATATGTTTCAGCGTACAATTTTGGCTTACTGGAAAGCCTTTCCCGTCCTCATCGCGACGATCGTTTTTTCGGTATTGATTTGGCCCAACCCATGCCTCGCGGAGACGGAGAGCACCAACATCGTCGTATCAAAGAATGCTCCCGCGCCCATTACGTTCGGGATGCAAGAACTGCAGCGAGCGCTGAATCTGAAGGGCGTAACGGTGAGCGTATCGAATAAGCCGTCTGCCCACGGCGTGCAAGTGATCATTGGGACGGCCGCGGAACGCGATTTGCAGGGCTCGGGGGCCACTCACGCCCCCGCTGGCCCGGAGTCGTACGCTGTTTCCGTGGTCTCACCCCAGACGATCGTCGTTGAGGGCAGCGACTCTGTGGGCGCGATGTACGGCGCCATGGATTTGGCGGAACAAGTGGATTGGGCAAGCAACGCTGCCTACTTCCGTGAGGTCCACGCTGTCACCAAGTCTCCCTTCCTGGCCCTGCGCGGCGTCAACATGTTCCTGACAACACAAGATATTGACAACCCCGGCGGCGCGTTCTGGTCCGATGAATACTGGCAAGGCTATCTAGGCATGATGGCCAGGAATCGCTACAATCTTCTCGATATCCACGGACCTTGCGACGCGGTCACGCTGACCTTTCCCAACGGGTTTGCTTATTTTGTAAGCCTTCCGGATTTTCCCCAGGTGGGAGTGGGGCCGGAAAAGGCCGCCAAAAACCTGGCGCGCTTCCGCCAGGTCATCCGCATGGCGGCCGACCGCGGCATCAAGGTCGCTTACATGAACTACGAGGCCTCCGCGCCCATCGGTCCGTGGAAAACCCGCTCTTGGGGTGTTGACGAGCGGTGGGTGGCGCGCCCGCAAGAGTACCTGGAGAGCTCCCGCCTGGAGGAATACACGCGCCAGGCGGTGCTCAACTTTCTGAAGCAGGTGCCGGAACTCTGGATGTTCGGTTTCCGCGTGGGTGAATCCGGCCAGCCCGAGGACTTCTACAAGAAGACGTACCTCGCGGCGCTCGCGGAGTTGCCCGACAGTTTGAATGTATATGTCCGCACCTGGATTGCCGATCCTGAGAAGGTGCGGGAGCTGGCCAGCTCGACGCGGCACCATCTCTACATCGAACCCAAGTACAATGGCGAACAACTGGGGTTGCCCTATCAGGCGGTATTAGGCGGGCGGCACTATCCCCCCAGCGGCTCTTACGAGGATTACACCAACTACCCGAAGAACTATTCCATTCTCTGGCAGATTCGCGCTCACGGGACGACGCGGGTTTTCTTCTGGGGCGACCCGGACTTTGCTCGCCGCACCGTCCGCACTTGCAGGTTTGGCCAAGGCACGGGTTTCTCCATGGAGCCCATGGAAGCTTATTTGCCGGCCGCGGAATATCTTCACCACAATCCCCAGGTCGATCACAACATCTACAAGTGGATGTTTGAGCGCGAGTGGCTGTGGCATCTCACCTGGGGACGCGCCGCGTATGATCCGGACGTGCCGGAAAAGGTTTGGACCAGCGAATTCGTTCGCCGGTTCGGGCCGCAAGCCGGTCCGCTGGTGTACAAAGCCGTGGTGGAGAGCAGCAAGATCGTGCCCTTCATTTATTCCTACCACAGCGTGGGATTGGACCATCAGAACTTCGCTCCGGAATTCGAAACGGGTGACCACGCGCTCGACTCGCGCCAGCGGCTCTGGCAAGGGAGCCGGGAGGTGCCTTATGGCGGGAACAACGATGACTTCCTGCGGGTGACCCCGTTGGACCGCACGGCCATGGTGGATCCTGCTCATTACGTCGAGGATTATTTGAAACAAGTTGTTACCGGCCAAATGATCCCCTACGAGGCCGCAAATTATCTCGGCGCTGCGGCCGACAGCAGCGAGAAGGCGATTGAGGCCGCCGGCGAACTCCATCCCGGCTCGCCCAAGGAATTCGACTGCATCGCGCGGGACATCCAAGCCTTGGATTGGCTGGCGCGCTATTACCGGGATCGCATTCGTTCCGTAACCCATCTGGCTTTTTACCGGAGCACTTTCCAGCACTCCGAGCTGACAGCGGCTTATGACGACATGCACTCGGCGCTGGCCGATTGGGACAACCTCTCCGATGTTACCGAAAAGCATTTTGGATACGTTCCGGAGCTCATCCGCATGGGCGTGAACCAATTCCGCTGGCGCGATGAAGGCAGAACTTTGGGGGCCGATTTGGACCAGATCAACAATCTGGAATTCGAATTTCAAAATCTGCGGGATCGGCGTCGCGATGTGATCGGCCACCTTCGTCCTTTCAAAGCCCGGCCCGGTAAACCCTTGCCGCTTACGGTCACATACGTAAGCGCCGATCGGAATGGTCACGTTCTGGTCTTTTACAAAAATGCACAGGAGATTGGATACAAGAAGTTGGCCCTGCATCCTGAGAGTTCGGTGGAGCGCACGTGGTCGGTGGTTATTCCTGCGGAAGAGATGGTTCCCGGGCAGTTCGAATATTACTTCGAAGAAAATCTCGGTGTCGGCGGCAGTTATGGAGGCACGCTGGAAAATCATGCCCCTTACCGCGTGTTCGTCACCGATAACGATGCGCCGCCGATTATTACCCATCAACCTTGGGAGGGGGCAGTGCGTGGTGCCACGGTCACACTAACGGCGGGGGTGAAATCTCAGGGCAAGCTTTCTTCCGTTCGCGTGTACTACAAGCTCATGCCCGCGTACGATGACTGGGTGAGCATGGAGATGTCCCCCTCGGGGCAAGGCCAGTTTAGCGCCACGGTTCCGCTGACTCCGGAGGGAATCCTTTACTACTTTGAAGCCGTGGACGAAGACGGCAACGCGGCGAACTACCCGAATTTTCTCGTGCGGACGCCCTATTTCAGCATTGAAGGTTGGGACGCCCACGGCGGTGGCGTTGCCGCCGGCGCGAATTAAGACGGAGACGGATTTTCGAAAGCCCGATTGGACCTGCGCGACAAACTGCGCCGGTTGCAGTATCTCGACTAGCCAATGTTAAAGGAGGTTATATGAAGAAGATGTTCTTCCGCCTCATCCTATGGGTGTGGCTGATTTCCCTGGCCGCCTCGTTGGTTTTTTCTCAAACGCCCACCGCCAGCCCCACCAAGCTTGCGGCGTCACAGGAGACCCAGACGTTCCCCCTTTGGGAAAATGGCGCTCCGGGGGCACTGGGCCATGATGAGGATAGTGACATCCCCACATTGACTTATTACCCCGCCCGGGGGGGAGTTCCCACCGCGGTCGTCGTGGCGCCGGGCGGCGGCTATCGCAACTTGGCCATGAATCACGAGGGCCGGCAGGTGGCGAATTGGCTCAATGCGGCGGGAATAACGGCGTTCGTCCTCAAGTACCGGCTCGGACCTCGTTATCACCATCCCATCGAATTAGGTGACGCGCAACGTGCCATTCGCTTGGTTCGGACGCAAGCGGCGGAGTACGGGGTGAAACCTGACCGCATCGGCATGATGGGTTTTTCGGCGGGCGGCCACTTGACTTCCACCGCCGAAACCCATTTCGACAGTGGGAACCCCAACGCTTCTGATCCCATCGACCGCGCCAGCTCGCGGCCGGATTTCGCCATCCTGGGCTACGCGGTGATTTCGTTCACGGCGCCTTATAGCCATCGCGGCTCCGGGCAAGCGCTGCTGGGCGATTCACCTGACCCCAAACTGTTGGAAGACCTCTCCAACGATTTGCGCGTCACGCCCCAGACACCTCCTACGTTTCTGTTCAGCACCAGTGAGGACACCACGGTTCCATCGGAAAACAGCGTGGCATTCTATTTGGCTTTGCACAAGGCGCGTGTGCCCGCGGAGTTGCACATCTTCCAACATGGCCCCCACGGCGTGGGCTTGGATCTGGGCGATCCCGCCTTGGGCGAGTGGCCAAAGCTGCTCACGAATTGGCTTCGCGGCCTCGGTCTGTTGGAGAAATGAGGATTTATGAATTTCAAAACACTTGCCATTCATGCCGGGCACGATCCCAAGGAACATCTCGGCGCGGTGATGACGCCCATTTACCAGACCTCCACTTTTGCTTTTCGCGGCGTGGGCCAGCCGGGGCCGTTTGACTATTCACGAAGCGGCAATCCCACGCGCAAGGCGCTGGAATCCTGCCTGGCCCAGTTGGAGGGCGGCACCGCGGGATTCGTTTTTGCGACGGGGATGGCGGCGGAAACCACCGTGCTCATGATGTTTTCATCGGGTGATAACATCGTTGTTCACGACGACCTTTATGGTGGCACCTATCGCCTGTTCGAGTCGGTTTTTGCCAGCAAGCAGATTCGCGCCCAATACGTCGATTTGCGCAACACCACCAAGCTCCGCGGCGCGCTCGCCGGCGGGCCCAAGGCGGTTTGGGTTGAGTCGCCCACCAATCCCCTGATGAATCTCGTGGATATCCGCGCGGTATCGGACCTTGCGCACGAACACGGGGCGCTGGTCATTTGTGACAACACTTTCCTTTCGCCCTATTTCCAGCGGCCGCTCGAGTTGGGCGCCGACATCGTTGTGCATTCGACCACCAAATACATTAACGGTCATTCCGACGTAGTGGGGGGGGCGGTCGTGGTCAAAGACCCTGCCCTGGCGGAGAAGATCGGCTTTCTCCAGAATGCCATGGGCACCTGCGCCGGCCCGCAGGACTGCTTCCTGGTTCTGCGGGGCGTTAAAACCTTGGCCATTCGCATGGAGGAGCACAACCGCAACGCGCTCGAAATCGCGCGTTGGTTGGAAAAGCATCCTCAGGTGGCGGCAGTGCTGCATCCCGGGCTCGAAAGCCATCCGCAGCACGAATTGGCGCTGCGTCAGACGCGGGGATCGGGCGGGACGTTTTCCTTCCGCCTGCGCGGCGGGGAAGCGGCGGTGAACCACCTTCTGGCCAATTGCCGGATCTTCACTCTGGCGGAGTCGCTGGGCGGAGTGGAATCACTGATCGAGCACCCTGCCACCATGACTCACGCCTCCGTGCCTCGCGAGGTTCAGTTGAAAATGGGGATCACGCCGGACCTTATTCGTATCTCCGTCGGCCTTGAAGATGTCCGCGACCTGATCGCGGATTTGGAGAGCGCCTTGGGCGGAAGATGAACCACCAAGACACCAAGGCGCCAAGAGAGCGAACCCTCCGGATTTCTTCTCGCGCCGCAAACAAAAGGCTCACCACAGATTCCCATGAGCCTGCGGCTCGCCACTGGACATGAAGATGCGCGAAGCACCTTGGACTGCGGCGGCTCAACGCCGCCTTGGTCTTTGTCCTCCGCGTTATTCCAAGGCGGCGTCGAGTCCGTCAACTGACGGACAGTCCAAGGTGCCTTGGGCACATCCATTTTCATAGCAGTCAGAACGGCACTGACCGTGGCCCGCTCCGCAACCGAATTGATTACTGACTGGTCTTGGATTCTTGGATGAGGTTGGCTACCTTGGAACCTGGGCCCACCGGCTCCACAAATAAGATTTGGTTCGGGTTCAAGTACATCCGGTCAGGCTGGTGCAGTTCCTTGCCACGCTTCACGAGCATGTTCGAGACCTTCTTCGTCTCCGGGTCGGTCTGGCTGACGATGTAATAGACCTCGCTGAGCACCGGACGGGGGCTACCATAGCCCGCCAGCTTGCCGAAATAAACGGAGCCGTTGGTCAGCAAGACGGCTTGGTACGGCGTTGGAAATTCGACATCCCGGCTACGGACTCTTCCTATAATGAATGCCACCGCTGCCACAATCACTAGCAGCCCCGCCACCATCCACACGATTTGCGTCGCGCGCGTCACTTGCTGGCTCTGTTCCATATTATTCCACCTCGTCGATTGAAATTTCTCTCGAACCGCGGAAAAGATACTCCACCGGGGACCCGGCAATGATGTTCCTTCCTTACCTGCCAACCGTAACCCGGAGGTCATTCCGCCAAATTCCGTCTCTGCCCGTCAGGAGGTTCGAGCGCCTCCCATGATGCGGGCCGACGGCGCCGTAGCATACCACATTCCATTCCCTTGGGCATCAAAAGTGACATTCCTTAAACAATCTCACGCCAAGACGCAAAGACGCCAAGGCGCAAAGATTCGCAATGGTCAACTGCTCTGTTCTCTTTGCGCGCTCTGCGACTTTGCGCCTTGGCGTGAAATGCTTTTGCCCATCCAGGGATTATTTCACAGATTCTGACGCGACCGGTGGGCAAGGGGGAGAAACCCTGGGCAGCGCACGCGCATTTCCCGGCGAGAACGAAATTCGTGCACGGATAGAACCTGTTACTGGCTCGCCGGCGATGTGGAAGAGCTTGGTGCATGGACGGAATTTTGGCAACGCGATTGCCCCATGTCGAGAGTGAACTGGTATTTTTTTAGCTCGGCCTTTTGATTTCTATATATTACGGTGAAGGGTTTTTGAAGCGGGTGACGGTCACTTGCAGAAAGTGTGCAAAGTGTGTTCTCACAGGTCACAGCATGTTATCGATGGCCATCAACTCTGAGATGAGAAACCGATTAATTTCAAGTCACAAGGCAATTCATCATTTTGATGAAAAACTGTTGGTGCCGTGAGCGATGCTAATTACTATTGTGACCGATGTCAGATTTTGTTGTGCTGCTCGATCCGAGGCCGTTGGAGTTTTGAGCGTTAGCGAGGCCCGCGTGGCCCATTGCCGCCAAGGCGATATCCGAACAAGGGGGAATGCTTCTATGTTGTCTGCATTTGTTCTATCGGCTGAAAAGAAACTCGGTGCGTACGCCATCCGTTGCGCAGGAGCGATCGTGGCCCTGCTCGTTGTCCTTTGTTTTTCAGCGCCAACCGCGCTGGGCCAGTGCACAACGCTGGCCGGCACGGTGGCGACTTGGAGTGCTGGCACCAGTAGTAACTGGTATACGGGCTCAAACTGGAGCACAAGCGCAGTACCCAACAGCTCCTCCACTAGCGCCTGCATCGTCGACGGCAGCAGTACGGTCACGCTGGACGCCAACACAGGCACTACCATTGACGATCTGCAACTCGCCAGTGGCAACACCTTGACCACCGGTTTGAATACGCAGCTTGTCGTCGCCGGCACTCAGATCCTCAACGCTGGCAGTATCGTGATAAACGGCGGCAGCGGCACCAATTCGGGGCTTTACATCGAAAATAACGTGACGCTGTCGGGTGGGGGTACGCTGACACTGTCGACCGCCGGTGGGGGGGGCAACGCCAACATCGGGCAATCTGGAGCCGGCTTCACGCTGACCAACCAAAGCACCATCGAGGGAAACGGAGTCATCGGCAATACCGGTTTGTCGCTGATGGTCAATTCGGGAACCGTTGATGCGAACGTATCGGGTCAAGGGCTGCTCCTTGAAGGTAACGCCATCACCAACACGAATCTGCTGGAAGCCACGGGCGGTGGCGTCTTGCAACTAAACGGTGTGACGGTCAACAACGCCGGAGGCAACATCACGGCCAACGGCGGCACGGTGCAACTGTACGGCGGTACAGACATCCAGGGCGGGACGCTGAATACTCTCAACGGTGGCACGCTGGGAACTCCGCAAGGCTACGAGGCCTACCTGGACGGGAGTACCTCCGCGGTGACCATTAAGGGCACCTATACGGCCGCCTTGAACAGCACCACCTACCTCCTCGGGACGATCACCAACCTTGGCAACATCCAGGTGAACGGAGGAAGTGGCTCCAACACAGGTCTATCTGTGGACAGCGCGAATGTGACCCTAAACGGCGGTGGGACAGTAACCCTGTCCACCGCCAGTGGCGGGGGAAACGCCATTATCTATCAGGCTGTAGGCGGGGAAACCCTGACCAACGCCGACAACACTATCCAGGGAAGCGGGATCATCGGCGATAACGGTTTGTCGTTCGGCAACTCGGGAACTGTTAATGCGAACGTATCGGGTCAAGGGCTGTACCTTGAGAGTATTACGGGCGCCATCCCCAACACCGGTCTGCTGGAAGCCACGGGCGGCGGCGTCTTGGAACTAAACGGTGTGACGGTCAACAACGGCGGGGCTAACATCACGGCCAACGGCGGCACCGTCCAACTGTACGACGGTACAGTCATCGTGGGTGGAACGCTGACCAACAAGGGCGGCGGGTGGCTGGGGACTCCGCAAGGCTACGCCGCCACTCTCGATGGGAGCACGGCCGGGGCGATAACCCTCAAGGGCACCTATACGAGCGACGTGAACAGCAGCACCACCCTCCTCGGGACGATCAACAACAACAACCTCATCCAGGTGAATGGCGGAAGTGGCAGCAACACGTCGCTGATCATGGGTGAAGGTGCGGGGGGTGATATGGGTGTGACGCTTCAGGGCGGGGGTACGGTGACACTATCCACCGCCACCGGGGGCGGCAACGCTATCATCGACCAAGCCGTGGGCGGGATGACCTTGACCAACGTCAACAACACCATTCAGGGCGAGGGTATCATTGGGGATAACGGTTTGACGGTGATCAATGAGTCCGGCGGAACGATCGACGCCAACTCAAAAGGCGTGGGGGTGATTACGACATTGACCCTTGAGAGCATGGGGGGAGGCCTCACCAACCAAGGATTGCTGGAAGCCACCAATGACGGCGCCCTGCTAATAAACGGGGTCACGGTCAGCAACGGCGGGGCCAACATCACGGCCACTGGCTCCGGCGCCTCGGTACAACTGTACGACGGTACAGACATCGTGGGCGGAAATTTGAACAACAACGGCGGCGCGTTCTTCGGAACTCCTAGCGGCTATTCGGCCACCCTGGACGGCAGCACGGCCGCGGGTGCAATAACCCTTAATGGCACCTATACGAGCGACTTGAACACCAGCACCACCCTCCTGGGGACGATCAACAACAACAACATCCAGGTGAATGGCGGAGGCGGGTCCAACACGGGGCTGATTATGGGTGAGGGTGCGGGGGGTAATAAGGCTGTGACCCTTCAGGGCGGGGGTACGGTGACACTATCCACCGCCACCGGGGGTGGCAACGCCTACATCTACCAAAGTGTCGGCGGGATGACCCTGACCAACGTCAACAACACCATTCAGGGAGAGGGCATCATTGGGGATAACGGTTTGAGCTTGGTAAATGAGGCCACGATCGACGCGAACTCGACGGGCAATGGGGTGATTACGACGCTGACCCTTGAGAGCATGGCAGGCCTCACCAACCAAGGTTTGCTGGAAGCGACCAATAACGGCGCCCTGCTAATAAACGGGGTCACGGTCAGCAACGCCGGAGCTAACATCACGGCCAACGGCCCCGGCGCCTCGGTGCAACTGTACGGGGGTACGACGATCCAGGGCGGAACCTTGAACAACAACGGCGGGTGGCTGGGGACTGTTTCAGGGTACAACGCCTATCTCGATGGGAGCACGGCCGGGGCGATAACCCTTAATGGTACCTATACGAGCGACCTGAACACCAACACCTACCTCCTCGGGACGATTAACAACAAGAACAACTTCCAGGTAAACGGGGGGGCTGGCGACAACACGGAATTGATCATGGGCAGTAATGTGACCCTGCAAGGCGGGGGCACGCTCACGCTAAATACTGCCGGCGGCGGCGGTCAGGTCTATGTCTACCAGGCGGCGGGCGGCACGACCCTGGAGAACGTGAACAACCTGATCCAGGGGAATGGGGAAATCGGCTACAACGGCCTGACGCTGTTGAACGACGCTGCGGGAGTGGTTAATGCCAACGTTTCCGGTGGGACGCTGCTGCTCGCTGGCAGTCCGGTCACCAACGCCGGCCTCCTGGAAGCCACCGGCGGCGGCACGTTGGAAATAGAAAGCGAAACGGTGAACAACGCCGCCGGGAGCGGAGGAAACATCACCGCCAACGGCGGCGCGGTTGCAATTTATGATGCCACCATCGAGGGCGGGACGCTCAACACCCTCAATGGCGGGACGATGGAAACTTTGGGAGGCACGTATGGCGTACTGGACGGGACCACCGAGGGTGCGTTGACGATAAGCGCAGGCAGTACATACACGAGTGCTTTGAACACTACCACCTACCTCTTGGGGACGTTCATCAACCACGGCAACATCCAGGTGAACGGCGGTTCTGGTTCCAACACCTACCTAATAATCGACAGCAGCAACGTGACGCTGAAGGGCGGGGGCACGTTGACCCTGTCCACTGGCGGCGGCGGCGGTACCACGACCGTCTATCAGGCGGCGGGTGGGACCACCCTGGAGAACGTCGACAACACCATCCAGGGAGCGGGACAAATCGGGTATAACGGTTTGTCGGTGCTGAACGATGCAGCCGGAACCCTTCTGGCCAACGCGCCGGGCCAAACCCTGCTCTTTTATGGCGGGGGAACGCTCACTAATAACGGTACCATGGAAGCCGCGGAGGGTGGCACCCTGGAAGTGTCGGGGATGACTCTCGCCAACTACAATGCCGGCACATCCACGCTCACCGGCGGCACCTACATCGTGGACGGGACCACCGCGGCCTCGGCCATGGTTCTGTCGGTGGGCAGTAATACCGGCGGCGAAATCGTAAACAACGCCGCCAACATCATCCTCAACGGCGCCAACGCCAACGTCAGCTTTGTTGATAACAGCGGCAACCCGTTGCTGAGCGCACTGGCGGCCAACACCACCGCTGGATCCGGCTTGACCATCGAAAACGGCTACAACCTGGCCACGCCCGGAGACTTCGCCAACGCCGGCACGGTGACAGTAGGGACGGTGGCAGGAGACACCAGCACGTTCACGATGAACGCCGGCGCCAACGCTTACAACCAGAGCGGTGGGATGACGCAGGGCACCGGCACCATCGCCGGAAACGTCACGATCAATGGCGGCACGATCCAGCCTGGCCTGCCGAGCGCGCCCGGCACACTCAACATTGCCGGAAGCTACACGCAAAATGGCGGCACTTTCAGTGAACAGATCATGGGCGATAACACCAAGCCATATGGTGTGCTCAACGTAACGGGCGGCAGCGTCTCGCTGGGCACAGGCGTCTCCAACCTCAACATCACCCTCTTGGGCACCTCTCCCGTTGGCAACACCTACACCATCCTTACTGATGCCGGTGGCACCATCTCGGGCACGTTCGCGGGTGCGCCGGCGAACACCATATTTGCGATGGATGGCATCGACTGGACCGCCGCGTATAATGCCAACAGCATCGTTCTCGATGCGGTGTCCATGCAGCACGGGCTGATCACGGCAAATTGGACCACTGGCAGCGGGAATTGGACGGATGCCAGCGAGTGGAGTTGCAGCATTGGGCCGCCCCAATGCGTGCCGAACAACAATAGCAACAACGTTTTCGCCGCGGGGCTGAACTCATCCGGTAACACGCTCACGCTGGACAATACCATGGGTGCGATTACGGTTAACAGCCTCACGCTAACCGCCGGCAATCTGAACCTTGGCACGGGGGCGAGCCTAACCGTGACGGGAGATTCCTCGAACGCAGGAACCATCGGCATGAGCGGGGTCGGAGCCAGCTTCTCCACCGGCACATTGAACAACAGCGGCACACTCACCCTCGGAGACAGTTCTGACACCGTTACGGTGGCGGGGGCGTTGAACAACACCGGCAACGTAGCGATTTACGGCCCCTATGACGGGGTCAGCGGCAACGAGCTGACGGCGGGTAGCTGGAGCAACCTGAATGGTTCCGGCACCCTGACGGGCGGAGGCTATTACGCGATCGGCGGGCTCTTCCAGTATTCAGCGCCTACCAACGGCATCACCAGTATCGGCAGCGGTGTCGTGGTAGCTCTCGATGAGGGTGGCTTGATTACCCCCGATGGCACCACGGACGCTCTTGCTGGCTTGGCTAGCAATGCCGGTGAGTTGCAACTGACGGATCACCCCGAGACGTTTACGCCGGCAGGTTCGCCGGGCACGTTCAGCAATTCGGGCTACTTGTACCTCTATAACAACACCGGCAGCACGACGAGCTTGACGGTGAACGGGAACTTCGACAACAGCGGCGATACGCAGTTGTACGGCACTTCGGCGCAGGGCCTGAACGTGACGGGCAATTCCACGAACGAAGGGACCATCTCCATGACCGGGACCGGGGACACCTTCTCCACCACCGGCACCCTGAGCAACAGCGGCACGATCAGTCTGAGTGGCACGGGAGACTCTCTGAGCGCCGCCGGTGTGACCAACACAGGCAGCATCACCTTGGGGGGGGACAGTGAAATTCTGACCGACACGGTCGATTTCAACAACAACCAACCCGGTTCTCTCCTCCTGAGCGGAAACAATGACACTGCGACCGTGACCGGCAACTTCGTTAACGACCCTAGAACCATCGGTGCAAGCGTCACTCTGACCGGTGACTCCGACAGTTTGACGGTGGGGGGAACCTTTACTAACGATTTGCTCGATACCGTCACAATGAGCGGTAGCAACGGCAACATCACGGTGACGGGAGCCCTTACCAATGCCGGCACGATCAGTCTGACCGGGTCCAGTCCGACCGGGTCGAATAACTCGTTGACCGCTGACTCGGACTTGATAAACACGGGGTCGATCACGGTGGGCGGCACCGGCGGCAACATCCTGACCGTCGGGGGCGATTTCAACAACAACGGCGGCGGGGCATCGGTGCTGATGAATGGCACCGGCGGCAAGGTCTGGGTGCCCAGCGGGACCTTCAATAACAACGGGGGAACGGTGACGATAGGAGGCAGCAGCGGCTCGTTCTTTGCCGGGAACTTCAACAACAATGGGGGAACGGTGACGCTGTCCGGCTCGGGTGATACCCTATCTACCAACGCCTTCTCAAACTCCGGCTCGGTCACCGTGGGCCCGAATGAAACCCTGTGGGCCAGCAACACCTACACCCAGACGGCTGGTTCAACCGTCGTCAACGGCGCGCTGAGCGCCGTGGGCGACTTTAGCCTCACGGGTGGTTCGGTGAACGTGGGCAACGGAGGCACCCTCAACGTCGATCTCGATGGGGGCAGCAACGGTTTCACCAATAACAACGGAAGCGTCACCATTGCCAACGGCGGGAGTGCGACGGTTTATAGCAACTACAGCTACACGCAGTCCGGGGCCAACGCCAGCCTGGACGTGAACGGCACCGTGAATGCCATAAGCGCCATCATCAACGGCGGCACGGTTTCCGGCAGCGGCACGATCAACGCCGCCGTCCAGAACAACGGCGGCAACGTGAATCTCGATCCCTCGACGCTGACTGTGGCGTCTTTCACCCAGGTTTCGCCGGGGGTGCTGACCATCGACATCGCCGGGACCGGCCCTGGGGACTACAGTGTGCTGGCAGTTATCGGTAATGCCTCACTGGGCGGGACGGTAGACTTCCAGGCGATTGACGGGTTTACGCCCACAGCCGGGGAAGACTTCGCGTTCCTGACGTTTGGGACCTGGGCGGGGGTCTTCCCGACTATGGAGTTTTCTGGCCTCTGGAGTACTTGCCCGACGGGAGACACGTGCAGCGACGTGGTGGTGGGCGACACCCTGACGCTGGAGATCGCCTCCTCCGTTACGCCGCCCCCCACGGTGCCAGAGCCTTCGGTGTTCTTGCTGCTGGCGATGGGACTTGCGGTGATGACCATCCTGATGAAGTATCGGAACACCATGAGGAGGGGAGTAGAGTAAGGCGGCAGACGGCGACAGTAAGACCGTGGTCACAATTGGGCGCGAGGGCGCTTGTGGCAGGCGTCCTCGCGCCGTTTCTTTTTTGCGCCACTTCGTTATTTATTGCCTCCAGGCCGCGTCCTAGCCGCAATACTGTCCACTGAGTTGTCTCCAAGGGTTCGGGAATCCAATTGCGGGCGAAGCCCGCTTTGGACTGCGGTAGCAGCAGCTACCGCTTTCCGACTTCGGTTCATACGGCAAGGCGCAAGGGGCGGAGGAAGAAAGGCGGTAGCAGCAGCTACCGCTTTCGGACTTCGATCAAAACGACCTCGGCGCAAGAGTAAGAGAAGGAAAGGCGGTAGCTGCTGCTACCGCCTTCCGCCTTGGCTTCATACCGCAATCGCGCAACAGCCCGAACGAGAAAGGCGGTAGCTGCTGCTACCGCAGTCCAAGGCGCTTCGCGCCAGTCCATCTGAAAACGCCCGCTAAGTGAACCGTATTGGTCCTCGCCGCGGTTTCTCACCACGGGTCCGGACGGGCGGGGCTTCCGAGTCTGTGTGAAAACCGCTAAAATTTGTATTGACAAGCACCCTGGGCTCTGAGCTAGAATACTATGGTGAGGATTCGGGCCGAACGGGGCCGGCCCTGCCAAGCCAGCGCCCAGGCTGGCCCTCCCTATCACGCGAGAGGTTTCCATGTCGGTGATCCCAAAACGGAAAATGACCGAGAAGAACTTGGCCGCGCTGGGGGGCGGGATTCGGGATTGGGGGCTGGGCGCTCGGGATTCGGGGTTCGGGATACGGGGTTCGGGACAAGCTGTCGGCTGTGAGTTGTCAGCTCTAAAAGGGTGGAAGATTCCAGCCTGCGGCAATGGTGGCGGCTCACTATGGTGCGGATCAAGGTCAGGACTTCTCAATCCTCAATTGGCAATCGGCAATCATCAAGGGGGGCTGACCCTTAGAGATGTTAAAAATGAAGGAACCACCGGGGATGTGTATGAAAACAAAGGCGACGGTGACACAATGTCCAGCCAAAAACAGGGCTTTTACACGAAAATGCACCCATTGCGCGATAATCGACAAGAATCGAGCTGACTTTCTGGCCGAAAATGCACGGATTGCGCGATAATGGACGAGAATTGATCGGGCTTTTTCCGGCGAAAATGCACAGCAAACGCAAAAATCGGGGCGAACCAGCGCCGACCTTTAGAGCCTGCCCTGAGCACCGCGAACGGGTCGGCAGGTCGGGTAGCGCCGACGGCCAATCCCCCAGCGTGACACACTTCCCCGTATCGGCTATCGGTAGTGTCAGGTGAGAAGATGAACCAATTTGCTGACTTGGAAAATCGCAAAATCACAAATCAGCCGACGGCCGCCCGCCGGGCACGGTTCCATCGCACCAATTCCCTCTTGAACTGAGCGGCGGAAGCCGCTAACCTCAGCGCACGGAATGGCGGAGGAAGCTGAGACCTGACGAACTGTGGAATGAGGACTAAACGATGCGGGCCGAACAATGGAAACAATTCAAGGCCGCGGCAAAATTCCAGAACGCTGACGGCGTGCCTATTTCCCTGATCATGGACAGCCCTTGGATACCGGGATATCTGGGCATCAAGCATATTGACTATTACTTCGACCAGGAGGTTTGGTTTCAGTCCAACCTCCGCATCGTCGAAGAATTCCCCGAAGTTATCGTTTTTCCTTCCTGGTGGGTGGAATATGGCATGGCCATCGAACCCTCCGCCTTAGGGGGCAAGGTGCGGTTCCCGGCGGACCAAACTCCCTCCGAATGGCCGATGTTGTTCCATTTGGAAGATTTGGATCAACTTGCGGAAGTTGACCCCCAGACGGATGGTCTTATGCCCGCGGCGCTCCGTCAGTACCGGGCGCAGAAGCGCCGCATCTTGGAGGCAGGACACACCATCCCCGTGGTCGCCGCCCGCGGCCCGCTGGCCCTGGCGGTCTTCTTACGGGGCCTGACCCCGTTCATGATGGACATTACGGATAACCCTGCCGGTGTGCACAAGCTCTTGTCTTATACCACGAACGCCACGGTCCAATGGCTCAAAGCCCAGGCGGAGGCGGTGGGCGATTGCGTGGAAGGCATTCTCGTCCTCGACGACATCGTCGGTTTTCTCTCTCGCAAGCATTACCAGGAGTTCGCCCACCCTTACCTGCAAAAAGTCTTTTCCAGCTTTCCCCCATCCTGGGTGAAGGTGTACCACAATGACGCCCGCATCGATCCCTTCCTGGAAGATTTGGCCGATGTGGGCTTCGACGTTCTGAATTGGACGCACAAACTGGATCTCAACGAAGTTCGTAAGAGGACGGGAGGTAAGATCTGTTTGATGGGAAACGTGTCTCCGCTGGAAATCGGCGTGCGCGGCACACCGGAGGAAGTCAGGACGGCCACGCTGAACCTCTTGCAAAAGGCGGGCAGGGAAGGCGTCATTCTCTCTCTGGGCGGCGGGGTCAGCCCGGGAATGCCCGGAGCCAATATCCACGCGATGATCGAGGCGGTCGCAGAATTCAACTCGCCATAGACTTCGCCTACACTTTTGCCGGGGCGGCCGGTTGAAAAAGCCATGCCGGGCGACGCCGCGGTCAGCCTAATCGCAGCTTATAGCCGACCCAAGGTTCGGTGAGCAGGAATTTGGGCCGGGCGGGTTCGGGCTCGATCTTCTTGCGGAGTTGTTTGATGAAAGCCCGGAGGTACTCGTGATGTTCGCTGTGCTCGGGTCCCCACACCGCGCTCAGGATTTCCCGGTGGGGGACGGGTTTGTCGGGATGGTTGGCAAGATAGTGCAGGACTTCAAACTCCTTGGGTGTAAGCCGCACGTCCTTTCCGTTGACGGTGACGTGCCGGTCGCGGAAGTCAATTTCGACGCCCTCCAGGGTGAGCTTATGGGGGCCCGATTCCAGAGAAGCGACACTTCTGCGGAGCGCGGAGCGAATCCTCGCCAGCAATTCCGGCATGCGAAAGGGTTTGGTAACATAGTCATCCGCGCCCGCATCCAGGCCCGCAATGATATCTTTCTCAATGCTTCTTACACTGATAATAATAATTTCTGCTTCGGATATGGAGCGGAGCGTGCGGCACAGTTCCAGTCCGTCCACTCCGGGCATGCTCAAGTCCAGAAGAACCAGGTGGTATTGCCGGTCCTTCATCATTTCCAGGGCCTCCTCGCCGTTGGAGGCCGTATCCACCTCGTACCTCGCCGCACTAAGCGTGGCGCGCAGGACGCGGCGGATTTGCACGTCATCGTCCACGACCAGAATCCTGAAGTCCACGTGAGCGATCCTCCTTTCGGCAGGAAGCGCGAAGCCCTGCCGGGCCCAGAGGCCCGCCTAAAGCTGGAAGAGGCGGCGGATGGCAAGGCGGGTACGTGATCCTTGCTGTCCCTCATCTACGCTACGCGGTCAACCATGAAGAAAGCATAAGTTCTTCATAAGGAATACATGAAGAATGACCAGGAATTTCTTATGCGCAGCATCCGCAGGGTTGGCTGGGTGCGTTCGTCACGCATCACGGGCGATCGAAGAGTCGAAAGCCGTGCAGGAGGCTAACAGAACTCTGACCAGAAATCGGGCAGACGTAAAGGCTGGACCCTAAAACCTGACACCTGGCACCTGAAACCTACTTTCATCTCGCCAGAGACACAACGCATCCGCCGACGACGATGAGGGCTCCTCCCAACAGGAGCATCGGCGTGGGTTTTTGGCCGAATCCAAGCCAGGAGATCAATTGCGCCACGACGAAGAAATAGGCCACGTATACACCCAGGAGCCGCCCGAAGTCCCACGGCGGCGCGTTGACCGTGTATCCGTAAAAAGTAAGGACCAAGCCGCCGAGTAGGAAAAACAGGGCGGCCCGCGTGTGGGTGGGGCTGCGCAACCCCACGCGCATCAAAGCATCCCCGCCCGCTTCCAGGCAGGCGGCGGACAATAACACCACCATCGCCACACTGTAACGCAAAGGTAAGCTACCTCCTCGGTGCGCTTGACAGTATACCTTGAGGCGCCTGCCGCGGCGCTATTCGATTCTCTTGGGGCGAGCCGTGCCACGGTACGTTGGTTCAAGGGCTGTGCGCGTCTGTTGATCATTTCCATATCCACCAAGTTTATCTATTCCCGCTCAAAGAGAAATCTATCCTTATTCCCAAAATCCTTATCCGTTCCTTATGCCTTGTTCACAAAGTCCAACGTAACTTGTGGGGTAGGGGTGCGCCTCAAATCTTCGGACAACAGGGATGCATGCTGAAACAGACGCGGGTTCGACATCGAATGAGTTTTGACTACCTCGAGGGCTTCCTCGAGGTTGCCAAGGTGGGGAACTTCTCCCGCGCTGCTTCCATCCTCTATCGCACTCAGCCCACGCTGAGCCAGCAGATTCAGCGGCTGGAAAGGGAGTTCGGGGGAAAGCTTTTTGACCGCGATTTCAAAGCCGTCAGGCTCACCCAGGCCGGCACTACGCTTCGCCGCTACGCCCAAGAATTGCTGGCTCTCCGCAGCGAGGCCCTGGACGCTATCGGGCAGATCAAGGAGAACCCTCGCGGCAGCCTGCGTATAGGAACTAATGACGCCACCTGTCTCTACGTCTTGCCCAACGCCTTGGCGGGCTTTCGGCGGCTCTACCCACAGGTGCAAGTGAACATCTACAGAAATTTCAGCCACAAAATCGTGGAGAAGATTCAAGAAGGAAATCTGGAGATCGGCATCGTTTCCTTGCCCCGCAACGTAAAAGGACTGGAGATCATCCCGATCTTCTCCGCCGAGCTCAAGGTGGTGTTGCCTTCCGATCATCCCTTGGTGGAGAAGAACGAAATCACGCCCGCGGATATTTCCTCCTACCCGTTACTCCTGCCGAAAACCGGGAGGACTCGCAAGATGATCGAAGACCTCTTGCGGCCTTACAAGAAGACCTTGCAGATTTCGATGGAGTTGGCGAGCGTCGAGATCATCAAGAAATACGTTTCCGCCGGGATCGGCATCTCTTTACTTCCGGAAGCTTTTGCGCAGGCCGAAGTGGCGGCCGGAACGCTCAAATTGGTTCCCTTGCAAGGGCATAAGCTTTACCGCGAACTGGGATTGGTGTACCGGCGCGCCAGTCCCTTATCACTACCGGCCAAGGCTTTCCTGGACATTGTGCAGGGCGCTGTCCCCACGCCGCCCGAGCGGGCCCTCGCCGCCGTTCCCAGATGATTCTGCCGCGGCAAGATTCGGCGGCGAGGCCTGCCCGGCGCGCAGAGACCTCGACCGCGAGGCTCACCGCTGCACCGCCAAGGGCAAGCATCGTGTTCCCGTAACAATTAGCCTCTCAGCGCTTACCCCGCGCCATGACAGGCATAAAGGGAAACAATGACTTCTTCTTAAAATCCTTATGACGCATTTATACCTTCTTCATGCCCGGTACTCTATCTTTCGATAGGGGAGGGGCGGTTACCGCCTCAACCAAATCTCCACAACTGACAGGAGGTACGTTCTTATGACGTATTCCAGGGTGGGTGCAAGGAGCCTGTTTCAATCTCAGTTACACCCATTCAAATTGCACAGGAAGGCTGCTTTCGCGAGGGCGCTAGCGGTTTCGTGTTGTTTGTTCATGGGTCTTAATTCTGCCCAGGCCGGATCAGTATCCGCCGATGTCCATGGCGTTACCGTCAATGCCCTCGGAGCGCCAGTGCCCGGAGTGCAGGTTTCGGTGCACAGCGTGGAAGATAACACCGACCGGAATATCGTTAGTGATCATGACGGGACCTTCGTGGTTGAGAACCTCCGGCCGGGACGCTACCAATTGCGGGCGACCAAGGGAGGACTGGCCAGCTCCTCGGTGACCACTGTAAACCTCGCGCCACAACAGGATCTGCGAGTTGACATGACCCTTGTTCCTGCGGGAGGGTCAAAGGCAGCAGCGAGCCCAAACCTTACCGCTGATTTGCACACGCCCGCGGCCACCGGCAACTCGAGTGAGGCTCCTCTGACCGACCGGGAAAAGCTATTGCTCGAACGCCTGGACCGATTGGAGCAACGCTTGGCCGCCATGGAAGCTAAGGAGGCAAGCGTGGCCACCCCGGCTGCCGCACCGGTTGTCGCACCAACTCAACTCGCGCCGGTTGTTTCACCGGTAAAGGCTAGCGTGACGACGGTTGCCACGACCCAGCCCGCAGCCGTAACCGCAGCCAGCCCTGGGGCCGCCTCGACTGACGCACCCGCCAAGCACGTCCTGCTGGCTTCGCTCGAGGGCGCATTAGGATTGAAGTCCGCGGAAAAGCCGCCGGCAATTTCGATTCCGCCCACCAAGCAGGCGGCGGCCTCGCCGGCGCCCCCCTCTACGCACACCCTCCCGGAAGCTTTGGAAGCCCCCGAGCCCACTTCTGGGGTGGACAATTTCACCCCGTTTGCCTACGGCGACTTTACGTGGTTAAACGGCACCCCGCGCAACAAAGACACGGTGCTGGACACCAAATTCTTCACCCCGGAGATTCGGTTCGATACTCACTTCATGGAGGACTTTAATCAACCGATCGATCACACGATGGGCGGCGCTACGGAGTCCTTCCGGTCCGGCGAAATTCAGGTGGAGCAGATCAGCGTTGGCGGTGACTTCCACTGGAATAACGTGCGCGGCAGGATCCTGACCATGGACGGCTTATTTGCGACCACCACCCCGCGAAATGACGCCAGCGCCGGGGTTGGCGAATGGGATGTCCGCGGGGCGTACAAATATGTTTCGGAGGCCTACGGCGGGTATCACTTCAACGTGAACCACGGGCTGAACGTCGATGCTGGAATCTTCGTGTCGTACATCGGCCTGTTCAGCTACTACAACTTCGATAACTGGATTTACCAACCTTCCTTCGTCTCGTCCAACACCCCGTGGTTCTTCAACGGACTGCGAATTCAGTGGTTTCCCACGAACAAGCTCAAGATCGAGCCCTGGATCATCAACGGTTGGCAGTCGTATAACCGGTACAACGGCCACATGGGTCTGGGAGGCCAGCTTCTGTGGATGCCCAAGGAGTGGTTCAAGCTCGTGATGAATCAATATGGGTACGGACAAGACAACCTGGGAGTGCCAAATGTCCAGCGTATTCACACCGATGATAGCATCGAGGTGAGGTACTACAACCACCCGAATAATCCCAGGGGAATCGACAAGATGGCGTTCTCCCTGACCGGTGATTTGGGCTGTCAGTACGGGCCCGGTTACAGGTGTACCGGCGGAGCAACCAAGGATGCGTTTGCGGGCTGGATGGCTTACAACCGGGTCTGGTTTGGGAAGGATAAGTATGCCGTGTCGTACGGTGGAGGCAGGATGAACAACCCCGGCCGGTATCTGACTCTGCTGCCGCCCATCAATGGCGCCGATGCCGTTTCTGGCTCCCCATATTTCACGGAGAATCCCGGCCAACCGGCCCACATGTGGGATACCCAGTTGGGTTTCCAATGGATGCCCAGAGAGTACATCACGTGGTGGCTGGAAGGCGTCTATCGCCACTCGGATGTCCCGTATTGGACGGGTCGGGGAGGCATCACGCCTCCGGGTGGCAATAACGGCTACCCCGCCGCCTACGTCTGCCAGAGCGGCGCCGCGGCGTACAACGCGACCAATAACACGGATTTGACCCTGCCCCAGGCGCAGGTGTTCTGCGCCGCCAACGGGAACGGCGGCGTCTGGCAACCAGATCTTCGCTTGAGCCAGGCTACGGTCAGCGCGGGCATCATGGTGAAATTCTAAGGGCTCATGATTAACGAAGGGGAGCCAGAGACCCGGTCTGGCTTCCCTTCCAACTATCGCCAGAAAATACGCTTCATTGAGTTAAGGCCATTTGTGGGAGAGCAGCAAGCATGCACCAGATTTACTTATTACAGCTCAAAACAAAAAGCTTACTTTAGCCCCAAAATCCTTATTCGTTCCTTATGCCTTGTTCATGAGGTCCAGCATAACTTGTTGGGGAATTTGCAAGGATGGAGCGACAGAATTCAAGCGTCTCTTGGGAATTGCGTCCTTCACGAGATATGAAGATAACGGGGTCTTGCAAAATGCCATCACTCTGCCAGGTTGGCGTTGAGTGGCGTGGAGTGGTGTGGAGATTTGCCAAGGCACGCAGCAGTGCTTTGGCACTCGCTGCGCTTTGGTTGCTTGCTGGAAATTGCCTGGCATCGGGACCCCTTGTGGTATTGCCCCATCGCGGCGCGAGTGCCTTGCCCATCCGTCGAGCCGCGGCGACCGATTATGATTGCACCCGCCGCTTTGACATGGTGATGGTCGAGCCCCAGGGCCGGGGACCCCAGGGTTACCGGTATCGAATTGTGCTTGATTCCGCCACGCAAGGCGCCGAGAGTTCTCTCGACTTGGCTGCCGGTGAGGACGGACTGCTCGTCACGGCTCGCGACGTCGACGGGATTGGGCATGACCTTGATCTGATTATCAAGAGCGCCAACTCATTGGCCCCCATCGGTATTTGGATTAACGACCACCATGGCGGGTTCATCAAAGTGGATGCGGGTGTTTATGCACCCTCGATCTGGGCTGACGGCCCATTCCTGCTTTCCGTTAACCCACCCGATGCCTTGCATGGAGCCCTTCTGGTTTGGCACCAATCCTACAATCAACCTGTAACTCAACGTTGCCCGGGTGAGCGCTGGACGCTCCACGCGTTGGTTGAGCCGGCGGACCTGCATGCGCCATCGCGTCTGACGGCAGATGCGCAACACACGCGAGGCCCGCCTCGCCTTTCTTTGTAAAGCATCTCTAACCTAATTCTTTGTCACCAAGCGCGGAGGTCTCGCCCGCACCTGGCCGACCTCGGCTTGCAGGCAGCGCCACAACGTGTCTTCGGAGTATGGGAAAGCGTCCGAATGCCCGCTGAGGGGGGAGTGTACTCACTTATGAAAAGCAAAGGTTTGCAAATTGGTCTTCTTCTGATTTCGCTCGTAACGCTGCTATCGCAAGGCGGCTGTAGCCAAGCGCATGGAGATGCGGCGGCGGAGGCCCCGCCTCCTCCCAAGGTGATTCCGGGCGTGGACGTCACCTACTTCGCGGTGGAGCATCCGGAGCAGTATCCGATCGTAACGGCGACCCAATACCAAGCCCCAGCGGAATTGGTCGCCACCGGCGTGGTGCTTCCGGACATCGCGCGGAGTGTGCCTGTAATTACGCTGGCCTCCGGCCGGGTTGTAGACATCCGGGCACGCCTCGGCGACACCGTACAAAAAGGTCAGGTCCTGCTGCGCGTGCGCAGCGATGATGTTGCGGGAGGTTTCGACGCCTACCGCAAGGCTATCGCCGATGAGCTTCTGGCGCGCAAGCAGTTAAATCGGACCAAGGACCTGTATGAACACGGGGCCATGGCGGAGCAAGACCTCGAGGTCGCGCAAGACGCCGAAGATGACGCCAAGACCACCCTCGAGACCGCCACCGAGCATCTGCGGCTCCTGGGCAATGATCCCGACAAGCCCAATGGCGTCGTGGACATCCTGGCGCCCATCACCGGCGTGATCACGGATCAGGAAGTGACGAACGCCGCGAGCGTGCAGGCCTACTCATCGCCCAACCCCTTCACGATTTCGGATTTGACCACCGTATGGATCGTTTGCGACGTCTACGAAAACGATATGCGCAACGTGCACATGGGTGAAATTGCCGACATCAAGCTGAACGCTTATCCTGACAAGGTTCTCCGTGGCAGGGTTAGCAACATTGGAGCCATTCTCGATCCGAATATTCGCACCGCCAAGGTTCGCCTGGAAGTACCCAACCCGAACGAGATGATGCGGCCCGGTATGTTCGCCACGGCCACCTTCTACAGCTTGGAGAAGTATACGTACACGTCCGTGCCGGCCTCCGCGATCCTGCATTTGCATGATCGCGACTGGGTCTTCATTCCTGCGCAGGGAAAATTCCGCCGAACTGAAGTCACCAGTGGCGCACAGTTGCCGAACGGGATGCAAGAGATTCTAACCGGGCTCAAGCCCGGCCAGCAGGTCGTGTCAAATGCGGGCACTATACAAAACGCCATCGACAATGAGTGACGAGGGACTCGGAGGCTAAAGGATAAGACGATGATTCGCAAACTCATTGAATTCGCGCTGAATAACCGGTTCGTCGTGGCCGCCGGTGCGCTGCTGCTGGTCTTCACCGGGATGCTGGCCTTCCACCAAATGCCCGTCGAAGCCTATCCGGATATTGCGGACAATTATGTGACGATTATCAGCCTATGGCCCGGGCGTTCCGCCGAGGAAGTTGAGCAGCAGGTCACCATTCCCATCGAAATTCAGATGGGCGGAATTGCGCACCTCACGCAGTTGCGATCCGAGTCCCTTTTTGGTCTCTCGTACATGACCCTCATCTTTGATGACTCGTCCATAAACGACTGGAACCGCCAGAAGGTCCTCGAAAGGCTTACCCTGGTTACGGTGCCTCCAGGCGTTCAGCCGCAAATAGGAACGGATTGGAGCACGACGGGGCAGATTTATTGGTACACAATTCGAAGCACCAATCCAAGTTACGACCTGATGGACCAAAGGTCCATCGAAGACTGGACCCTGTATAGAGAATTCAAGTCTGTTCCCAACGTTGTTGACGTAAGCGACTTCGGCGGCACCGCGCGCGAATACCAGATACGCGTGGACCCGAACAAACTGGTGTCTTACGGATTAGGCATCGGTCAGGTAGAACAACAGCTAGAAATTAACAACGTCAACGCGGGGGGCAGCTTTGTGGAGACGGGCTTGCAGCAGATGAACGTCCGCGCGCTCGGACTCTACCGCAACCTCCAGGATATCGAGCAGACGGTCTTGACGACAAAAAATGGGACGGCGATTCGCGTCAAGGACATCGCGGTCGTCGAGATGGGCCCCAGAATTCGATTGGGACACATGGCCAGAGCAACCCATCGTCCGGATGGCGTGATCGTCGATGAACCGGACGTTATCCAGGGCAGTGTGCTGATGTTAAAAGGCGCGGAAGAAGGACCCACGCTCAAGGGAATTCACAAAAAGGTGGAAGAGCTCAATAACCGCATCTTGCCGGAGGGTGTCAAGGTGGTACCCATGCTGGACCGCAGTGACCTCCTTCATTACACCCTGCACACGGTGGAGCACAACCTGGTGGAAGGCATGGTTCTGGTAACCATCATCCTCCTCCTGTTCCTTGGCAACGTTCGCGCCGCGTTGATCGTTGCCCTGACGATACCATTTTCCTTGATGTTCGCTTCGATTTGGCTCGATTTAAGCAAAATTCCCGCCAATCTTCTCTCTTTGGGGGCATTGGATTTTGGAATGATGGTGGACAGCTCCGTGGTGATGGTCGAAAATATCGTCCGGCACATGGCCCGCCGCCAAAATGGCCCTGGGGCTGCTGCCGGCGGAAGCGCCGCCAGTGCCGGACCCACCAACGGGCAGATCAAATCAACTTTGGCAACTATCCGCGATGCGGCGCTCGAAGTGCGAAGGCCCAGTTTTTACGCCACCATCATCATTCTTACGGCGTATCTGCCGATCTTCACGTTGCAGCGGGTCGAAGGCAGGCTGTTCCGGCCGATGGCCTGGACGGTGGCCTTGGCGCTAGTAGGGGCGGATCTCTTCGCGATGATGATGGTGCCGGTCCTCTCGAGTTTTTCCTTCGCCAAAGACATACGCACATGGCCCAACCCGGTGATGCATGCTCTCACGGCTTGGTATCGCGGAGCGGTCCGGCAGGCGATCAGGTTCCGCTGGCTGACGGTCGGCGTTGGCATCGTGGGCCTTATCATGGCTCTGTATCTGTCGTTCAGCGGTGTGATCGGCGCGGAGTTCTTGCCCCATCTCGATGAAGGCGCCATTTGGGCCCGCGGGGAGATGGCGAACAGCACCAGTCTGACGGAGGGGGAGCGCTTCGCCACCCAATCGCGCTATGTCTTCGCCTCGTTCCCCGAAGTCACCACGGTAGTCTCGCAAGCCGGAGCGCCCGACGACGGAACCGACACGGGGGGGTTCGGCAATACGGAGTATTTCGTGGACTTGAAGCCCAAGGAGCAATGGCGGCCCGTTTTTCATCAGGATAAAGATGAACTGATCGCCGCCATGAATCGCGAGCTTCAGAAATATCCGGGGGCTTTCTGGAATTTCTCTCAGCCCATTGAAGATAACGTGGATGAGACGCTGACCGGCACGAAAGGCGGACTTGCGGCGCAGCTTTACGGGCCGGACTTGCACGTTCTCGAGGAAAAGGGTGAAGAGATCAAGAATGTTATGGCGCAGATTCGAGGGATTAAGGATCTGGGGCTTCAACGCGATACGGGCCAGCCGAATCTCGATCTCACCGTCGACCGGCAAGCGTGTGCGCGGTTCGGCATCAATGTGGCGGATGTACAAGATGCCATCCAAACGGCCGTCGGTGGGTTTCCGATCAGTCAAGTCTTGCAGGGAGAGGCCGTCTACAACCTAACCGTGCGTTACCAGAAACCCTATCGTGATACGAAAGAGGCGATTCAGGACATACGCATTCTCTCCCCATCGGGCGAGCGTGTGTCGCTGACGCAAGTGACGAAAGTGCAAGTCAAAGATGGCGCTTACGACATCTACCGCAACAATAACTCCCGCTATGCCTCCATCCGGTTTGAAGTGCGTGACCGGGATCTGGGGTCCACCGTCCGGGAAGCCATCGCCAAGATCGGCCAATATGTGCATTTGCCGCGCGGCTATCACCTCGAGTGGGTGGGAGAATTCGAAAGCGAGCAGCGAGCCGAAGCCAGGTTGATGGTGATCATTCCCATCACCATCCTGCTGATCTTCATCATTCTCTACACCATGTTTCGCTCCTTCAAATGGGGCCTGGTAATTATTGCCACGGTGGCCATGGCCCGCGTCGGCGGGCTGCTGGCGCTTTTGTTTACCCATACTTTCTTCAGCGTCGCCTCCGGCGTCGGCTTCCTGGCGCTCTTTGGGGTATCGGTACAAACGGGCGTCATCATGCTGGAATACATCAACCAGCTCCGCGCCAGGGGATATACCGCCTTGGAGGCCGCGGTGGAAGGAGCAGTCCTGAGGCTCCGCCCGATCATGATGACCATGCTCGTGGCGACATTCGGCCTCTTGCCAGCGGCTTTCTCGCATGCCATTGGATCCGATTCGCAGCGGCCGTTTGCCATTGTCATCGTCGGCGGCCTTATCGCCGACCTGACGATGAGCATCTTTATTCTGCCGACGATCTATGTTTGGGTTGCGCGCGACAACGACACGCTGCCGGAAACGGAGGCAACACCCGTTGAAAATTAATCGAACAACTCAGAACCTTTGGAAAATCCACGCCGGCTTGGCCGTTTGCGCCTGGCTAAGCTGCATTCTGGCCGCGCCCCCGGCATTTGGCCAGGCCCCCAAGGGGCCCGTGAGGATTACGCTGGACGAGGCTATTCAGATGGCCCTGCAACACAATCACAACATGCGAGCTCTGCGAACAACTATCCAGCAGAGCGAGGCGGAAGAGATCACGCAAGGCCTGCGCCCCAATCCCTCGATCTTTTCGGACTGGGAGTATTTGCCTCTGGGCTCGCCTGCGCATCAAAACGCGGAGCTATATTCAGGTACGTCTACAAACGATTATCTGAAAAACAACACGGAAGGCGACATCGGCCTCAGCTACCTGATTGAACGTGGCGGAAAGCGCCATGCCCGTCTTCAGGCGCAGAAAGATATAACGGCCCAGACGCGCTCGCTGGTGATGGATAACGAGCGCGGGCTTACGTTCCAGGTTGCCACCCTATTTTTCAACGTCCAGCTTGCGCAATCGACGCTCGAGCTTGGCCAGCAGGACCTGAAGAGCTTTCAAGCCACGGTGGACATCAGTGAACACCAATTCAAGGTCGGCGGCATCAGCGAGAACGACTACCTGATGATTAAGCTGCAGTTGTTGCAATTCCAGAGCGACGTTGAACAGGCGCAACTCGCGAAAGTCCAGGCGCTGTCGGACTTGCGGCAGCTACTGGGATACGAATCCGTGTCCTCGGATTACGACGTTGCCGCCTCCTTCGAATACCAACCCCTGAAGGTCCATCTCGAGGACTTGCAGATGACCGCCTTGAAGAATCGACCGGACCTGCGCGCGGCGCAGCAAGGCGTGACGGCTGCGAACAGCCAGTTGGAATTGATGAAGGCGAACGGCAAACAAGATGTGACCGTTTCGGCCAACTACTCGCATGTTAACGGGATAAATGCGGCTACTCTCTATGGCAGCATCCCCCTCGCCATCTTCAATCGCAACCAGGGTGAAATCGCACGCGCAGGTTACGTGGTTACCCAAGCCCAAGAACTGGAGACAGCGGCCAGCGGGCAGGTGTTGGACGACGTGAAAGACGCCTACGAAGGCCTGCAATCGAATGACAGAGTGGTGCAGTTGTATGTCTCGACGTATCTCGATGTGGCCACAAAGTCGCGCGATATTAGTGATTACGCTTATCATAAGGGCGGGATCAGCCTGCTCGACTTCCTGTATGCCGAACGCAATTATCGCGCCACGGAGCTTGGCTATCGCCAGACGCTGGCTTCCTATTTGCTGGCGGTCGAACAACTCCGAGAAGCGACGGGCGTGAGAACTCTCCCGTAGTTTGGGAACGCACGACTGGTAGGGTGGTTGGCGTGTGCAGCTTCTCGGTTCGGCCTGCTGCAAAATAGGAGCGAGAGGGGTGTACTAGGGCGCAGTTTTCGAAGCCAAAAAGGAAATTCTGGGTGAAGCGGAGTGAAAGCGA
>Ga0181533_1000840_pt1 | contig 41143 bp, 33 predicted proteins | sample PEATcosm2014_Bin_45_FD_119772 | JGI IMG/M metagenome (GOLD analysis project Ga0181533, IMG submission 119772) | Peatland microbial communities from MTU Mesocosm Facility, Houghton, MI, USA - PEATcosm2014_Bin11_60_metaG | ecosystem: Environmental > Terrestrial > Soil > Wetlands > Peat | place...
ACATTTTTTGTGACCTAGCCGGTAGATTTCCCTAGGTCCCTAGCCGCAGTGTTACTCGCGGCTGCTCTCATGAAAATGGCTGTGCGAAGCACCTTGGAGTGCGGCGGCTCGACGCGGCCTTGGTCCTCATCCTCGGCGTTATGCCAAAGCGGCGTCGAGCCGCCGCACTCCAAGGTGCTTCGCACATAGGCATCGACGATGGCCAGTCGGAAGCTCATGAACAGCCGCCGCTAGAGCCCCTCACCGCAACAAGCTGACACCACGGGTTGGAACCGTCACCAGAAATGCAGAAACTCCAGACGCAGAGCTGCGCTCTGCGCAATCCGGCACCCCCCACAATCTCCAAAACTGATGTCCATCTCCGGCGGTAAAACGCAGAGCTGCGCTCTGCGCAATTCGGCACCCCCCAATCTCCAAAACTGATGTGCTTCTCCGGCGGCAAAACGCAGAGTTGCGCTCTGCGCAATCCGGCATTTCTGAAATCCCAAATTGCGCTTGGCGGCGATCGATGCCTAGAAGTAAAATAGTTCTGAAGGTATGAGTTCCATAATGTATTAATACGTTTCTATGCCGACAAAAGGTTCGCGTGGGGAAAGAACGGGGAGCGAAAAAGGGGGGCCCCTTTGACCTTCCAAGGAACCCCTACAAAACGCTTTTTGGACGCTACCCGTTGCTCTAATCCCCCCCTCAAAGCCGCTAAAATACGAAAAAAACCCCCCAAAAAACAAAATATTTCGTGGGCCAATTACTTGGGGTGTTAAACCGTAGGAACACTACATATTTGGCAAATTTCCCTAAATACCCCAAAAATCCCCCCACAAAATACGAAGAAACCCCTAAAACTAACAAAATAGTTCTTGACAAGGGAAATGGACCCATCGTATAAGCGCATCAAGGCTTGTAGTCGGGAACGAACTTTCACTTTTTTGATTGAGCAGCGCACGAAGGGCACGATTTCGGCGGAAGGTTATGAGCATGACAGAGACCAGAGAGGTCATGGACATCCGGGAAGCGTCGGAGTATCTCGGTGTCTCACGCGAGACCCTATATAAGTATGTCTACGAAGAAAAGATTCCGGCTTTCAAACTTGGTAACCGCTGGAAATTCAAGAAGACCGTCCTGGACCGCTGGATGGAGAAGCAAAGCGCGCAGTTCGAAGAGCGAGCGGCTCGCCGGTTGCGCGCCACCGCTCGGTAGGGAGTATCGCCAATGTTTGGGTTAGGAAAAGTCAAAAGCCTGGTGGGATTGGATATCGGGTCGAGCGCCGTCAAGGCGGTGGAATTGCGAAAGAAGGGCAACTCCTATGAGCTTGTGAACCTGGGGATGGAGCCTCTCGGCCAGGATACCGTGGTGGATGGCGCCATCATGGATGCGCTCTCGGTATCTTCCGCCATCGAGAAAATTTTTAACGATAATCGCATCAAGACCAGGAACGTGGCGACTTCGGTTTCCGGCCACTCGGTGATTGTCAAGCGCGTCACGGTGGCAGCCAACTCCGAGGAGGAGCTTTACCGTGCCATCCCTTACGAGGCGCAGCAACACATTCCCTTTGACATGACGGATGTCAACCTGAGCTACCAGTCATTGGGCCCGGCCCCGTCGGGGAACGGAACGGACGTCATGCTGGTGGCGGTCAAGCGCGAGAAGATTCTCAATCACACCAACGTGCTGAGCCAGGCCGGCAAGATCCCGACGATCGTCGACTACGATGGGTTCGCGGTTTACAACGCGTTCGAGGTGAACTATGACGCGCCTCCCGACCAGATGGCGGCGCTGCTCAACATCGGCGCCAGCATCATGAACATCGTGATCGGACGGGGTGGCAATCCTCTGTTCACCCGCGACGTCTCCGTGGGTGGAAACCAGTACACCGACACGCTCCAGAAGGAACTCGACTTGAGCTTCGAGGATGCGGAAAGGCTCAAGCAAGGGTTTGAGGTTGCCAACGTGACGCAGGAGCAGAAACTTCCCCACCTGCGGTCGGTGACCGAAATTCTGGTGTTGGAAATTCAGAAGACCTTCGATTTCTTCCGGCAGACCACGTCGACCGAGAACATCCAGCACATCTATGTTTCCGGCGGGACGGCCAAAATCGAAGGTCTCCTGGATCAGCTCAAAGCGGAGTTCAACATTCCCGTGGAAGCCATCAACCCGTTCCAAACCGTGGTGGTGGATGGGAAGAAGTTTGATGTGGGTTACGTGGACGAAATTGCTCCCCGTATGAGCGTTGCGGTGGGGCTGGCTTTGAGGAGCTTTGACTAGCCATGATTAAGATCAACCTTCTAGGAGTCGCACCGCCTCCGTCCAAGGTCCCGTCCGAGGGAGGACCCCCGGCGCCGATGGCAACTCTGGCGGTGATGTTTGTGGGGGCGCTGATTATCGCCTTCGGGATCGTCGGCGTCATTTATAAGATCTGGAGCAACCAAATCACGGATCTCCAGAAGCGGCAGAGTCAGGAAAAGCTCCGGCAAACGGAACTGGCGCTGGTGAAGTCCCAGAACGCGAAATACCAGCAACGGCTGAAGGATCTCGAGACCCGCATCAATACCATTCAGGCGTTGCAGAACAGCCGCGTCGGCCCCGTCGAATTGATGAGCGCTTTGGGGAACATCGTCGGCAAAACCAACGACATTTATATTTACACGCTGGCTCCGGCGGGGGAACGGTTAAAGCTCGATGGGCAGTCGGGCAGTGTCGATTCCATGGCAAGTTTCCTGGCTTTCCTGAAGAATTCCGGATCTTTTGATAACGTGCAATTGGAGCAGTTCTATCAGGACGATCAACACGAACGCCTGACTTACAAGTTTGCGCTGAGTTGCCAGTTTAGATCGTCCACAGGAGGAGCATCCCCCACGGGGGGAGCCCTGCCCGAGGGCGCCGGCGGCCCGGGGGTGGGACCTTCCTCCGGTGTACCCGGGGAGCGGCCAGGAGCAATCGCGCCACCTCAGATCCCAACAAGGCTAATCAGGTAGGAGAGGGTAAAGAAGATGGCCAAGAGCTTCAATGATCTTCCGGCTTCGATTCAAGGAGTTGTTTTGGTAACGGTGGCCGTCGCCCTGGCCGGCGGCACGTTCTGGTACTTCGTTTTGCCCTTGAGTGACCAGAAGGACGGATTGCAAAATGCAGTGTCCAAACTCAAGGCGGAAAACGACATGAACGAAGCCTTCCGGCAACAACAGACGGAGTATCTGAACCGCATCAAGCAATTAGAAAGCCAGTTGGAAACGCTCCGTTCCATTGTTCCCGACGAACAGGCCACCGATGAGTTTATGAAAACCGTGTTTGCCGACGGGTCGAGCACGGGCACCCAGATCCGGACCTTTATTCCTAAACCTCCGGCGGTGAAGGATTACTACGTGGAGATGCCTTTCAGCGTGCGCCTGGACGGAACTTATTACAACTTGTTGAACTTCTTTGATCGGCTCGCGCATGAACAGCGAATCATGAGTGTTTCCGGCCTCTCTCTCGGTAAACCGGAGGGCGGCGGCATGGGGGAATACACGGTATCATCCACCGAGACGGTGGGGGCGAATTGCGTGCTGACCACTTATTACAATAAGCCCCTGACCGCGGTGGAGCCACCTCCAACGAAGAAGAAATAGTGAGCAGGATGAGGACCATGGCTAAGCATAGGTTTCAACGCACTCGAAGCATGCAGGCAACGCGGCTTCTGCTCTTAGCGGCTCTGGTGTTGGGTTGGGGAGTCGCGCCGAGTGGGGCAGGACAGCGAACCTCGACGAGCTCCGTGCCCAGCGCCCAGACGGCGCCGACATCCGGGCAAAAGGGGGCAAGGGCCACCGCGGTGAAGTCTGCCAAGACCCCAGCCCAACGCAAGGGCACGACGGAAAGCTCTTCCAGTTCCTCGTTGACGGCGGGGAAACGGGACCCTTTCAAGCTTCCGGAGACTGCGGGCGGTAAGGGCGGCAGCGGCGAGAACATTATGGAAGGCGCGCCGGCAGGTGGGGTTTTGCCGCCCGGGGTTCGTGGCCTGCTGATATCGCAGTTGAAGCTCGAGGGCGTCGTGCGCGAGCAAAACGCCAACAAAATGATCGCCGTGGTCACCAACGAAACGAAAAGGGCTTATTTCCTGTCTGAGAACGAGTCGGTGTACAACGGCGTAGTCAGCAAGATCACGCCGGACGCAGTTTACTTCAAGGAGAACGTCCTCGACTCGAATGGCCGAGTGACGACTCGTGAAGTGGTGAAGCGACTGGGTCTGGCTCCGGGAGAAGGAAGATGAGACGACAAGCGACTATTCTGCTGACGGTGACATGGCTGGTGCTGGGATTAGTCCCTACCCCCAGGGGCCGCGCATGGGCGGCCTCGGAGGCGGCGACCTTGAAGTCGGTTACGCTATCCGCCAGCCCCACGGGCACGGAACTGGTTCTGCGTGTGGACGGTATTTATTCCTATAAAACCGTCCAAGCCAGTCCCGACACCCTTTTCATCGACCTCGCGGGCGCCAAGGCAGAGGGGGTTGCCCGCAGCCAACAGTGGGCGAACCCGGCGTTCTCTGGCTACAAGCTCCTGCTGTATAAGGATGCTTCCGCCCAGCCGGTGGTGCGCGTCCAGGTGGACACGAAGCAAGCCAATCCCTTCGTCGTGCAAAAGGACGGTTCAAGACTGCGGCTGCTCTTTGGGAAGGGTCTTTTTGTCAGTGCCGCGGCTGCACCCGCCCCGCCGGTGCAAGCCTCAGCGCACGTCGTCCCACCTGCGACCTCCAGTGGACCCCTGCTTGTCTCGAAAATAACCTTGGACAAGCATGAGTCCGGCGAGACTTTTGTAGACGTCTCCACCTCCCGGAGCGCCAGCTATCGGGTGACGACGCTACCCAACCCGGCGCGCCTGGTGGTTGATATTGAGGGGGCGCAGGACACCTCCGCCCAGAAAAGATATCCAGCCGACACGGCGGTTCTGAAAGCCGTTCGCATCGGACAACTCCGTGCCAATGACCCATCCATTGTTCGGGTGGTGGCAGACTTGAACGGGAATCCCGCCTTCGACGTTCACGCTACACCCGCGGGCGTTCGCATTGAGCTGCGTCCGCGCGGGGCGGCGAGAGCGGCAACTCCCGCTCCCAAGGCGCTGGTTCCGCCAGCGAGGCCCGCGGAAAGCAAGACCGTTGAGACCGCTGCCGCGGCGCCGGCTCCCGTCGTCACCTCCAAAGTGACCGCTGCCGCTCCCACGACGGAACTCATTGAGCGGAAGCCCGCTGTGGCCCCGCCTCTTCCGGCGATGACCCGGGAGGCTGTGAAAACAGACGTGCAGAGCACGTTGCCCGCTATGGCCAGTTCCAAGCAAGCGGTGGCGGCTCCGCTTCCGCCTCCGGCCAGTTCAACACCGGAAGCCTTGCGCGCTGAGCACGCTGCCCAAACGCTGACTCCTGGCAAGGATGCTTCGCCGATGGCAGCGCAGGGAGGTCCTCCAGCCATCAACCCCGGCCAGGGAACTCCTCCGCTCACCGCCATCAACCCTGGCCAGGAATCCCGGCCCGTTTATACCGGCGAGCCGATCTCACTGAATTTGAAGGATGTTGACCTCAAAGACTTCTTCCGCTTGATCCATGAAATCAGCGGACTGAACATCATCATCGATCCCAATGTGTCCGGCGGGGTCACACTGGTGCTGGACTCTGTTCCGTGGGACCAGGCCCTTGACATCGTCTTAAAGAACAACCGCCTGGGCAAGGTTCTTGATGGCAACGTCCTGAGGATTGCCACAACGGACACCTTGACCAAGGAGCAGGAAGGGCAAACTAAACTAGCTGCCGCCCGCATGGACGCGGCCCCGCTGGTAACGCTCTTCCGGCCCATCAATTATGCCAAGGCTTCTGACATCGCGACCTTGCTCAAAACCTGGGCGGGAGGCGGCGCCCTGAGCCGCCGTGGCACCGTGCTGGTGGATGCCCGCGCCAACACGCTGATCATTTCCGATGTTCAGACGCAGCTTCCCATCATTGAGAACATTCTTTCCAAGCTCGACAAGAGAGCGAAGCAAGTTTCCATTGAGGCGCGGGTGGTGCTGGCTAACGCCAACTTCACTCGCACCTTGAGTGCGGCGCTGTCAGGCACGGTGCGCACCGCGCAGGGATCCACGCAGGTCGGCGGAGCGACGGGCTCCACCGCTAGCATCACGCCGTCGAATTCGATCCCTGCTACGAGTTCCCCGCTGAGCAGCCTGATCATCCCTCAGAACGCCAGCAGCGGGTTTGGCGCCATTGCGATTACCAACGCCTCATCGCGTTACGTGATCAATGCGGTCATCACCGCACAAGAAGAGCGCGATCAGGCGAAGACCATTTCCCGTCCCACCATCGTGACGCAAAACAATGTGCAGGGAATGGTCCAGCAAGGGGTGCAAGTTCCCATCCAGACCACGATTAACAATACCGTTTCCGTTCAGTACTACAATGCCACCTTACAGCTTACGGTTACGCCGCAAGTGACGGATGATGACAACATCTTTTTGATCATCCACGTGCTCAATGACTCGGTTGGCGCGTCGATTACGGGAGTTGGACCAGAGATCAACACTCAGGAAGCAACCACCTCCGTGTTGGTTCCCGATGGGGGCACCGTGGTCTTCGGCGGCATTACGGTGACCAGCAGGAGCAAGTCTGCAACCTACGTGCCCTGGCTGGGAAGCATCCCCGTCCTGGGGCATTTGTTCAAAACGAGCAACACTCAGGACGCAGACCAGGAGTTGCTCTTCTTCGTATCGCCGAAGGTACTTGTGTCCTAGCCTTTCCCCCGTGCAAGCGCACGCGGTCGATTGCTGACTTTAAGGAGGAGACCTTGGTCTCCTCCTTTTTGCTTATAGCCATGTGCCCAGACCCATCTTCTTCTCCCTTCCGAGCCCGCCAGGAGCGGCTGCGAGCTCTGATGGAAACCCGCCGCGTTCCCCTCATTCTGGTCACCCATCTGGTAAACGTTCGTTACCTGACGGGATTCACCGGCAGCGCTGGCATCCTACTGCTGGGCCCGCGGCAAGGAATCTTGTGGGTTGATCCCCGTTACACGCTCCAGGCGCAGGAGCAGGCTGAAGGCGTGGAGGTGATCGAGGAGAAGAAAGGAATCCTCAAGGGGGCAGCAAGCTGGCTCCGGAAGAATGGGGTGCGGGAGGCCACCTTCGAGGCTTCAAACCTCACCTGCGCGCAATTCGAGCAGCTTGGCAAGGAGGCTGGCGATGGCCTTCAGCTAAGACCTGCGGGAGAACTGATTGAGGAACTCCGTGTGGTCAAGGATCGTGGTGAGATTGAGGCCATTCGCCGCGCCGGAAAAGTGACGGCGGAGGTTTTCGCTGAGATGCTGCCGCGCATCCGGCCCGGGGTGATCGAACAGGACTTGGCGGCGGAAGTCGAGTACCGAATGCGTAAAAAGGGAGCGGAAGGCGCGGCCTTTGAAACGATTGTGGCCTCCGGGCCCCGCTCGGCCTACCCCCATGCGCGCCCTTCCTCTAAAGCACTGCAAGAAAGTGAGTTGGTAATCTTCGACCTCGGTGCTATACTCGCCGGTTACGCTGCTGACATGACGCGGACGGTCTTTTTGGGTGAACCGACGCGGCGTGTTCGGAACCTCTACTGCGCAGTGCTGAAGGCCCAATCGGGAGCCGTCCGGGCGGTCCGGGATACGACCCGAGCGGGGGAAATTGATTCCGCAGCTCGCCGGGTCCTGGCAAAACACGGGCTTGCCCGGTACTTCACCCACAGCACCGGCCATGGAGTGGGCCTGGAAGTTCACGAACGGCCGCGCTTGGCCAAAGGAGAGGTCACCCATCTGCGGTCTGGCTCGGTGGTCACGGTGGAGCCCGGGGTCTACTTGGAAGGTGTCGGCGGCATCCGGATTGAGGATACAGTCCTAGTAGGGCCCGAGGACCCCGAGATCCTCACCCCGGCATCGAAAGAGAGTTGGGTTATAAGCTAGAGCCAAAGCTTTGGGGGAGCAAACGAATGCCCGGTAAGAATTCCACACGCAATCTTCCTGAGCCCAGGCGGGTCTGGAACCTGGACGACATCCAGGAGTTGCTGGACCTCCTGGCGAGGAAGGAAATCACCGAATTTGAAATGGAGCAGCAGGGAGTCAAAATCCGCGTCCGGCGCGGGAATGCCCACCCTGTGAACGCCGGAACTAGCAACGGATTTGTCATTGCTCCTGGGTCTGCGCCGGCCGTAGCCGCTCAGCCTCCGACCCCCGTGATCCCGGTGGCGGCGGCCCCTCCAGCGCCCTCGCCCGCTCCGGCGAGTCCCGAACCGGCCGCGGATTCCACCGAGGGCCTTTTTGTCATGAAATCACCGATCGTGGGGACCTTCTACTCCTCGCCTGCTCCCAACGCGCCGCCTTTTGTCAATGTGGGTGACACCGTGCAGGTCGGTCAAGTCATTTGCATTATCGAAGCCATGAAGTTGATGAACGAACTGGAAGCAGAGGTTGCCGGGCAGATTGTCCGCGCCTACGTCGAAAACGGCCAACCGGTGGAGTATGGGCAATCCCTGTTCGCCATCGAACCGGCAAGGAGGAAATAGAAGTAGTTCATAGTTGATAGTTCATAGTCAATAGCACGCAGCCATTTAGCCCTGTGGCGGTTGGTAGAATAAAAACGTGGAAACGTGCAGCGCCCTGGCTATCGACTATCGACTATCAACTATCAACCCTTAGAGGTGGAAACGTGCAGCGCTTCCAAGACTTGAAGGTATGGCAGAGGCAAGGAATTCTCCTCGCCAGCATTGCGATCACTGGATAAACCCGGCAGGCCTTAACTATCAACTGTCAACTGTAAACTATCAACTGTTTTTCTCAGCATGTTCAAAAAAATCCTGATCGCCAATCGCGGGGAAATAGCTTTGCGGGTGATTTGCGCCTGCAAGGAATTGGCAATTCCCACGGTCGCAGTGTATTCAGAAGCCGACCGGTACTCCCTGCACGTGCGTTTTGCCGATGAGGCCGTTTGCATCGGTCCGCCGCGCAGCGCTGACAGTTATTTGAACGTGGCCAGTATTATTTCCGCCGCGGAAATCACCGGCGCGGAAGCCATTCATCCCGGTTATGGTTTCCTGGCGGAGAGCGCCTACTTTGCCGACGTTTGCGAAGCTTCCAATCTTACCTTTATCGGCCCCCGCCCGGAAGTCATCAGCCTGATGGGAGACAAGAACCGAGCGCGGGCAAGAATGAAGGAGTTGGGCCTTCCGGTGCTGCCCGGTTCGGAAGTGATCTCGTCGGAGGAAGGTGCATTGAGGGAAGCGGAGTGCATCGGCTACCCCGTTATGGTCAAAGCCGCAGCGGGTGGCGGCGGCAGGGGAATGCGGATTGTGCAATCGCCGGACGAACTCCCCCATCTTTTTCGGACGGCGCAGAATGAGGCGGCGGCGTCCTTTGGAACTCCCGATGTCTACGTGGAAAAATACATCACCTCTCCCCGGCACATCGAGTTTCAAGTTCTGGGCGACCAGCACGGGAGGGTGGTCCACCTGGGCGAGCGCGAGTGCACCATTCAGCGCCGTCACCAGAAGCTGGTGGAGGAATCCCCGTCCACCCAAATTGACGAGGAGACCCGCCTGCGCGTCGGCCGTCAGGTGATCAAGGCGCTCCAGGAAATAGGCTACACAAGCGCCGGCACGGTTGAGTTGTTGATGGATGAGAAGCGCAATCTCTACTTCCTGGAAATGAACACGCGCATTCAGGTGGAGCATCCGGTAACGGAAATGGTGACGGGGCTGGACCTGGTCAAGCATCAAATCCTGATTGCGGCGGGTGGGCATGTGCCCTTCGAGGGCGAGACGATTGCCCTGCGCGGGCATGCCATCGAGTGCCGCATCTGCGCCGAAAATCCGCACACCTTTGCCCCCTCGGCGGGGAAGATAACCGTCTTCCACGAACCCGGCGGCACCGGCGTACGGGTTGATACGGCCGCTTATGCGGAGTCGGTGATCCCGCCTTATTATGACTCCCTCATCGCCAAGCTCGTGGTGCACGGCAAAGACCGTATGGAGGCCATCCGCCGCATGAGCCGGGCTCTGGAAATGTTCATTATCGAGGGTATCTCCACTTCCGTCCCTGTTCACCAAAAGATTATGGCTGACCCGGACTTCCAGGCGGGGAATTTCGACACCCACTTCTTGAGCCGATATGCCCGCAACGGCGAGAATGCATCTGATCGGGTGATCGGGTGATTCAATTTTCGGGAACTTACCAGCCTATAACGGGACGCGATAAACCTCAAACACATTTTCCCCCGGACCCTTTCCGATACCGATGGGCCGAATGTCATGACTAAGATCACGGAAACATTTAATGGGTAAATCACCCGATCATCCGATCACCCGATCACCCGATGCTGTTGTTCTTCCCCGCCTCTATGCCATAATTGACCCTGCTCAGGGGGGCGGCCGTTCCCCCGTCGAGGTGGCGGCGGCTCTTCTGGCGGCGGGCGTCCGGCTTATTCAGCTTCGAGATAAGCGCGCATCTTCCGGCGAACTCTACGCGAGTGCGCAGCAGGTAGCCGAGTGTGTGCACAAAGCGGGAGGAATCTTCATCGTCAATGACCGCGCTGATGTCGCTTGCGCTGTGGATGCCGATGGAGTGCACGTGGGGCAGGATGACCTGCCGGTGGAGTCCGCCCGCGCTCTTGTCGGCCCCGGCAAGTTGATAGGTTATTCCACCCACGTTCTGGAGCAGGTGCGGGAGGCCGACCGTTCCACGGCGGATTATATTGCTTTCGGCCCCATCTTTCCCACTGCCAGCAAGGAGAATCCGGACGCCGTGGTGGGCCTGGAAGGGCTGCGTGAAGCGCGCAAGGCAACCGGCAAGCCGCTGGTAGCCATCGGAGGAATAACCCTCGAAAACGCGCGCGCCGTGATCGAGGCCGGAGCGGATTCGGTAGCGGTCATTCGCGGCTTGGCAGGCGCACCGGACATCACCCGCCGCGCCGAAGCGTTTCTCGAGCAGGTGGCATCTGCTGGAGGTTAGGGAATGTTAAAGGGCGAAGAGAAAGTGTAGAGTATAAAGCGTAAATTGTAAACCAAGTAGATATTTACCCTTTACCATTTACCCTTTACACTTTATCTTTATTTCTCCAATTCCTATGGAAACAAGCCCCATGACCGCCAATCCGCCACCCTCCGGGCTCGTCAAGAGCCTCAGCCTATTTGATTCCACCACCCTGGTCATGGGCTCGATGATTGGCTCGGGGATTTTTATTGTGGCGGCTGACGTCGGTCGTCAGGTTCGGTCGCCGGGCTTGTTTTTTCTCACTTGGGTGATCAGTGGTTTGATGACGGTTATCGCCGCCATCAGCTATGGTGAGCTGGCGGGCATGATGCCACAGGCCGGCGGACAGTATGTCTACCTGCGGGAAGCCTTTGGCCCGCTCTTTGGTTTCCTTTACGGCTGGACGCTCTTCCTGGTGATTCAAACCGGCACAGTGGCTGCCGTGGCGGTGGCTTTCGGAAAATTTCTCGGTGTATTTATCCCTTGGGTTTCGGCCAAAACTATTCTGCTTAACCTCGGGACTCTTGCGGTCTTCGGCCACGCCATCGTGTTTACAGTTTCATCGCAACAACTGGTCGCTATTCTGGTGTTGTTTTTCCTGAGTGTGCTGAACATTTTCGGGTTGCGAGTCGGCGCGGGAGTTCAAAATGTCTTCACGGTCTTAAAGGTCGGGGCCCTTCTCGGAGTGGTGGTGCTCGGCATTTGGTGGGCTTTTGGCCATCCCGTACCGACCTCCTCCGTGCAGGGGTTCTGGCAGGGCGGGCATTGGGATTTGGCCACGTTGACCGTGGTTTCCGTGGCGCTGGTGGGGCCGCTATTTTCCTCCGATGCGTGGAACAACGTCACCTTTACGGGGAGTGAAGTAATCAATCCCAAACGCAACCTACCCCTGGCGCTCTTTATGGGCACCACCGCGGTTTGCGTCATCTATTTTGCCTGCAATTGGGCGTATTACCGGGCCCTGCCATTTTACGGAGTACCCCATGGCGGGCTTCTGGAACAGGGGATCCAATACGCGGCGGAGGACCGCGTCGCCACGGCCGCCGTTCAGGTCATGCTGGGGGGGCGGGGTGCAGGGCTGATGGCTCTCGCCATCATGGTTTCCACCTTCGGCTGCGCCAACGGCTTGGTACTGGCGGGCGCTCGCGTGTATTACGCCATGGCGAAGGACGGCCTGTTCTTTTCCTCGGTAGGAAAGGTCCATTCCAAATATCACACTCCCGCGGTTTCGCTCATCGTCTCCGCGGTTTGGGCGGCGATCCTGACCCTCACGGGCAGTTACAACGAATTGCTGGACTATGTGATTTTTGCCGTCGTGCTTTTTTATATTTTGACTATCGCTGGGATCTTCCGATTGCGGCGGACGCGCGCGGAGGCGCCGAGGCCATATCGGGCCTGGGGTTACCCCGTCCTTCCACTGCTGTACATCGCTTTCGCCTCGTTTGTGGAGTTGGCTTTGCTGACCCACAAAACCTTGCGGAGTTTTGCCGGTTTAAGTATCGTCGCCATCGGCATTCCGGTTTATTATTTCTGGCGAAGGCGCGGGACAAAAATTGCCGATTTTCGATTGACGATGGACGATTAAAATCGTCACTCGTCACTCGTCAATTCCCTCACTGGAGGTTTCATGCCGGGTTTGTGGAAAAAAAAGAGTCTCGACCTCTTGCGCGCGGAGGCAGCGGAATCGGAACATGGTTTGCGGCGCACCCTGGGCCCGCTGGCTCTGATGTCGCTCGGTATTGGCGCCATCGTGGGCGCCGGCATCTTTGTTCTCAGTGGTGTTGCGGCGCAACATACGGGACCGGCGCTGGTGCTGTCAGTGATCCTTTCCGGTGTGGGATGCGCTTTCGCGGGGCTCTGCTACGCCGAGTTTGCCGCCATGATTCCCGTGGCGGGAAGCGCCTACACCTATTCCTATGCCACCATCGGGGAATTTCTCGCCTGGATTATCGGTTGGGACTTGATTCTCGAGTATGCGGTGGGCGCTACCACGGTTTCCATCGGCTGGTCGGGTTACCTCGTTTCCTTTCTAGAAAGGACCCTGCACATTCCCTTCCCCGCGGAGTTGAGCAGAAGTCCCTGGGAACCGTTACAACTTGCGGACGGCACGACGGTCCACCCCTTTTTCAATGTTCCTGCCGCCTTCATCATTGTGCTGATTACGACCCTGCTCATCATTGGCATCCGTGAATCCGCGAATTTCAACAACTTCATCGTGATGGTGAAAGTGGGCGTCGTGGTGCTGTTCATCATTGTCGGCGCTCTCTATGTGAATCGGGCTAACTGGCATCCCTTCTTCCCGCCTAACCAAGGAGTTTTCGGCGAGTTTGGCTTCTCGGGGGTGCTGCGTGGGGCGGGAATAATTTTCTTTGCCTACATTGGGTTTGACGCCGTGTCTACCGCGGCGCAGGAGGCTCGGAACCCTGAACGCGATATGCCCATTGGCATCCTGGGTTCCCTGGGGATTTGCACCGTTCTTTACATTGTGGTGGTTATGGTGATGACGGGTTTGCAGCCCTACCGGTACCTCAATGTGGCGGATCCGCTGGCGATCGCCATCGACTCCACCCCTGCCCGTGTGTGGCTTTCGCCCATCGTCAAGATCGGCGCGCTGCTCGGCACCACGGCGGTTATCCTGGTGATGATGCTGGGTCAAACGCGAGTGTTTTATTCCATGGCGCACGATGGCCTTCTTCCCAAGGCTTTTGGCCGCATCCACCCACGCTTCCGCACCCCCTACATCAGCACGGCCCTGACGGGCGTTTGTGTGGCCATTGCCGGCGGCTTGTTGCCCCTGCGGATCGTAGGGGAACTGGTCAGCATCGGAACCTTGCTGGCGTTCGTGATTGTTAGCGCCTCCGTAATGGTCATGCGCAAGCGCCAACCCCACATTCGCCGCCCCTTCCGCACCCCCTGGGTGTGGCTGGTCGGTCCGCTGGGCATCGTGGTGTGCGGGGGACAGATGTTGGGCTTGCCGCGTGATACTTGGATTCGTTTGTTCGTGTGGATGGCCATCGGGCTCGTCATCTACTTCAGCTATAGCCGCCGGCACAGTGTGCTGAATATTGCGGAGGGAAAGCGGGACGAAACTCGGGGTTAGGGGGACGGAATTTACAAATTATAAATTCTGAATTCTGAATTATGAATGCAAGGCCTCTTGGACTTACTCTAGCGTAATTGAGATTCGAGATGTTCAGCATTCATAATTCATAATTCAGAATTCATAATTTGCTTCCGCCCCGTGTCCCGAGCGCACAGATATGCTCACGAAAGGGTTCGAACTCCTACTCGAGGAATACCGGACGCGCCGCTGGGCGCGATTCACGGCGTGGGTCTTGGCCTACGGCGCCGCCCTGTGGGTGGCGGACCGCCTTACTCGCGCCGCGGGCGGCGTCCCCGGACTCCTCTGGTTCGTCTTCTGGGTTTGCGCGTTGGTTTCCGGCGTCTACTACCTCATTCGCCTGTTGCGGTTCATCCGAACGCGTTTGCTCTGGCGACTCCAGCGGCGCTTGGTGGTGGCGTACATCGTCATCGGTGTCGTTCCCATTTCCCTCATCCTCGCACTGGTCATCTTGGGAGCTTGGATCATCAATGGGCAATTCGCAGCCTTTCTGGTGGTCCTGAGGCTACACGACCGCTTTGACAGAATTGAGCAAGTCAACCGCGTCGTGCTCCACGAGGCTCGCTACGGCGGGGAAAAATCGCCGCCCGCCTTGCTGGACAGGATTCGAAAATTCTACGTCACGGAGATGGTCGACCACACGAAGAGTTACCCGGGACTGGTTGTTACCCTGCACCTCGGGGACGTGACGCGCTCTTTCCTTCTGGATGGTAAACCCGCGCCAAATCCCGCCACCGTACCGAGCTGGGTGAAAGGGGAGGAATACGCGAATATCATTGACGACAATGGCCAACTCGCCTTGCGCTCCGTGGAGCGGACCCGGACCCCTGCCGGTGATTTGACCCTGGTGCTCTCTCAGCCCTTCACCCCCGAACTGCTGGATTTGGTGGGGGCCGGAATTGGCCCTGTGGGTGTGGAATTATACAAGCCGGTAGTTCCCGATGCGGTGATCAATTCCACGATTCGCGTGTCCAGGTCCGAAAGGACCTATTACCCCGGTAACTCGATTAATTCCCGGTACGTGCCGCTCCCGGACCCTGTGAATATCCTTGATTTTAGAGTCTTTGGCGCCTCCGCAATCGATCCGATTCGTTGGGGCGGGAACAAAGAGGAAAAGGCCGGCGCTCCGGCATTTGTTTATGTGAATTCCCGGATTTTCGCGCTCAACGGACAGTTGCTGGCCACGCTGGGCGACTTATCCGAGGCCTACGTCCTTATCTTCAAGGCGGTGGCTATTATTCTTGTGATCATCGAAGGCGTGGCGTTGATCATCGGCGTCCGCATGACGCGCTCGATGACGCGCACCGTAGACACCCTTTACGACGCCACGGAGCGGGTTAAGGCGGGGGACTTTTCCTTTCGGACGCACTTTCCCCCCCGCGATCAGTTGAGTGCCCTGGGCGAAGCTTTTGACGGCATGACGGCTTCGGTGGAGCGGCTGATGCAGGAGTCGCAGGAACGATTGCGCTTGCAGAGCGAGTTGGATATTGCCCGCGAAGTGCAACGCCAACTCTTCCCGCAGTCGGCGCCCAGAGTGCCGGGCCTGGATCTTTACGGTGTCTGCAAGGCGGCGCGCTCGGTGAGCGGCGATTACTACGATTTCTTGAAATTGGATGAATATCGTGTGGGACTGGTTCTGGGAGATGTGAGCGGCAAGGGAATCTCGGCGGCGCTTCTGATGGCAGGCATTCAATCGGCGCTGCGCGCGCAGTTCTACGATGCCGTGGAGAGGGGCCAGAGTTCCACCCTCAACCGGCTTTCCACTGCCCGCGTCGTCGATCGATTGAATCGCCAAATCTATGCGAATACGCCGCTGGAAAAATATGTAACATTCTTTTTTGCCATCTATGACGGCCGAACTCGCCATCTCTCTTACACCAACGCCGGTCATCTGCCGCCCGTCGTCTTCCGGGACGGCAAAATTGAGCGCCTCCGCATCGGGGGCACAGTGGTGGGATTGTTTCCCTCCGTCACTTACGAGGTGGGAGAAATCCGTCTGGAGCCCCATGATCTCTTGCTGGCCTACACGGATGGCATTACCGAGCCGGAGAATATTTACGGAGAAGAGTTCGGGGAATCCCGTCTCCTCGAGGTGGCGCGGCAGATGCTGAATGCCTCGCCGGAAGTTCTGGTGACGGAAATCTACCGGAGCGTGGACGAATGGACGGGCAGCCCGGAACTTCAGGATGATATGACTTTGCTTCTGGCGCGGGGGTGGTAGGCCCCTCCGGGTAGTGGGTCAATTTGATGCAGAGGCGGCTTTACGCCGCCCTGGTTGTAGGGGTACGGCTTGCCGTACCCGCCTCATTTTTATCGCGCGACCGAACCAAGAGGGTACGGCAAGCCGTACCCCTACAACCCGGCAATGCCGCCTGACTATTGTCGAGATTTCGCTTCAACGTTGCCACTACAGTGGAAGTCCTGTAAACTTTGGCGTTGATTCCTGCATCAAGGAGTTGATCGGTGGCTCTCCGCAATCGCGTTGCCCTGGTAACTGGCGCCTCGCGCGGAATCGGCAAGGAAATCGCCTTGGCGCTGGGGCGTGCCGGCCTGCATGTGGCGGTGGCCTTCCGCACCAATAAGTTGGGCGCTCAAAAAGTCTTGTCGGATTTGCGGGCGGTGGGAGCGGAAGGCCTGGCTTTGGCCACGGATGTGACCGATCCCGCGCGGGTCAAAGAATTAATTGACGTGGTCGCCAAGCAATTCGGCCGGTTGGACGTCCTGGTCAACAACGTGGGCGACTTTGAGTGGAAGCCGGTGGTGGAATCGACCGTGGAATCATGGACCGCCATCATCGCGTCAAACCTCTACAGCGTTTTCTATACCACCAAGTTCGCCTTGCCCCTAATGCGCCGGCAGCGCTGGGGACGCATTATCAACCTGGGCGCGGTGGGCGCGGAACGCGCGTTTGGGCAGGCGAAAATCTCCGCCTATTCCGCCGCCAAAGCCGGCATTGTGGCCTTCACGCGCTCGGTGGCGCTGGAGGAGGCGCGCCATGGGATTACCGCCAACGTGGTGAACCCCCCCGTGATCGATGAAAAGGAACTTTCCCTGGAAGAAGCACAGCGCCTCACCGACGTGCGCTTTCCCGTGGGCCGGCCCGCCACCGGCCGTGACATTAGTGAAGCGGTGAAATTCTTTGCCTCGGAAGAGGCCGCCTTCATCACCGGCCAGGTGCTCAACGTCAGCGGCGGGTGGATGCTTTAAAAACTCGGGACACGGGACACGGGGTAAGGGACAACTGACAACGGACAACTGACAACGGACAGCTTTTTTTCACCCATGAAAATTCTCACTGCCTTTGAAATGCAACGGATTGATCGTCTGACGACGGAGCGATATGGCGTTCCCAGCCTTACGCTGATGGAGAACGCCGGCCGTGGTGTGGTGGAGTTTCTCGTGGCGCACTTGGCGCCCCTCGCGCAACAGCGCATCGTGATCCTCTGCGGGAAAGGTAATAACGGTGGCGATGGCTTGGTGGTGGCGCGCTTGCTGCGCGAGCAGGGATTGCGCCCGCACGTGCTTCTTTTTGCGGCCCCCGCGGATTTGCGCGGAGACGCAGCGGCGAATTATGCGCGGCTTCTTCCCTCCGGCCCGCCGGATATCATCGCGGGCCCCGTGACGTGGCAAGCCATCGCGGCCACTCTCACCAACACGACCCTGTTTGTAGATGCTTTGCTGGGCACCGGGCTGGCGAAACCGCTGGAAGGATTTCTGCTGGAAGTTGTTCGCGACATCAATACGCGATTCCCCGCTGCCCGGGTGCTGGCGGTGGATTTGCCCTCAGGAATTTCAGCGGATTCCGGCGAACTCATCGGCGAGCACATACGCGCAGACTTCTCGGTCACCTTCACGGCCCCCAAGATTGCCCACGTGTTTCCTCCCGCTTGCGAGCGCGTGGGTGACTGGGTGGTGAAACAGATTGGGACTCCCGCCGAAGCCCTGGAGAGCGACCCCAGTCTCTCCCTGAATTATGCGGACCGGCAAGCCGTAGCATGGATCGGGAAGCCCAGAGCGGCGGCAGCGAACAAGGGCAATTTCGGGCATGTGCTGATCCTGGCCGGTTCGATGGGCAAGACAGGCGCCGCCGCCATGGCGGCGCGAGCCGCATTGCGGGCGGGTGCGGGGCTGGTGACGGTGGCTACTGCCAAGAGTGCGCAGCCCATCGTCGCCTCCTTGGGCATGGAGTTCATGACGGAGGCGCTGCCCGAAACGGAGGACGGCGCCATTTCCTTTCGCGCCCTGGAGGGTCAGGGTTTGGATAGACTGGTGGCGGGGAAAACCGTGCTGGCCGTGGGGCCAGGGGTCGGCGCGCACCCCGAGACCGCGGAGTTCGTGCGGACCGTCGTCAATAAATATTCGCTGCCCTTAGTGCTGGATGCGGATGGCCTGAATGCCTTCGCGGGCTTCATGGAATTTTTCCGCCAAGACGTCCGGCCCGCTGGCGCCACGGTCTTCACGCCTCACCCCGGCGAAATGGCGCGCCTGACCGGGAAGACGACGGCGGAAATTCAAGCCCGGCGCTTGGCCGTGGCGCGTGAATTCTCGCAACACTTTGGCGTCACCTTGGTGCTGAAGGGATTTCGCACCTTGATTGCCTCTCCGGATGGACAGGTGGAGGTCAATCCCACGGGTAATCCCGGAATGGCCAAGGGCGGCACCGGCGATGTGCTGACGGGTTTGGTGGCGGGCCTGCTGGCACAATTTCCTGCCCATCCGGTGGGCGAAGTTGCCACGGCTGCGGTATACTTGCATGGTCTGGCCGGCGACCTCGCCGCCGAAGAATTGGGGCAGCATTCCATGTTGGCAGGGGATCTTCTGGACAAGATCCCGCAGGCCTATAAGTTGATTGTCGATTGCCGATTGTCGATTGCCGATTGAGGATTGGTGGTTGGCGATTGGTGATTGCCGATTGAAGATGGTCATTGGTCATTATCGATTGTCGATTGTCGATTGATGATTGAGAACAAGGAAATCATCCCTGGTTTTCAATTGTTAATCGACAATCGTCAATCGTCGATCGGCAATCGACAAATAATATGGTCAATCGGCAATCGACAATCGGCAATCGACAATTATCGACGCTCGCTGAGCGCGTGACGCATTCGCCGGAGGAAACTCTCCTCTTGGGGCGGGAAATAGCGGTGCACCTCCAGCCGCCTTGCCTGGTACTGCTGGAAGGTGATTTGGGCGCGGGCAAAACAACACTCGTTAAAGGGATTGTTGCGGGCCTGGGTGCGGCAAGCGAAGATGAAGTCACCAGCCCTTCATTCACTTTAGTGCATGAATACGGCTCCGCCGGCAGGGTCTATCACGCGGACCTCTACCGCATCGAAGGCGCGCGCGACCTTGCCACCCTGGGGTTGGAAGACTTATCAAGTCAGGCGGCTACGGTTCTGGTTGAATGGGGCGAGAAGCTTGGCGATAATGCTCCCATACCTTGCGTCAAAATCCGAATGGAGCATCTAGGAAGTGACGACCGTCGAATCCTCATCGAACGTGTGGAAGCGTAGCCTTCAAGCCCGAGCGTGTGCGGTTCTCGGATTGCTGGCGGCCATTTTCGTCGCGGGATGTGGGAGCGTTCCTAAAACTTCCTACTATACTTTGCAAATGCCCGCCGCACCCGCGCCCAACGATCCCAGGACGAACTACGTTCTGGGTGTGGAACACTTCCGTGCGCCGGAAATTCTGCGCGACGATCGTATTGTCTATTATGTGTCGCCGACCCAGATGAATTTCTATCAGTATCATCGCTGGGGCTCAGACCCTGCCACGCTGCTTTCCGAGTTCACCGCGCAGTGGTTGGAAACCAGTGGGGTTTTTGCGCAGGTGAAGATGCTTCCCGTGCGCGAGCGCGTGGACTACACGCTGGGGGGGAGAGTCACCAGTTTTGAGGAAGTCGACTCCGATGCCGGCGCGAAGGTCCGCCTGGCCTTGGCGCTCTCGCTGGTGCGAACCAGCGATCATAAACTCGTATGGTCGGGTGAACAGCGCCTGGAAACACCTCTTCCGGAGCGCGGTGTTGCGGGCGTCGCCAGCGCGTTGAATGCTTCTTGCTCCCAAGCTCTGCGTGACATGGTCCCAGGCCTCATCACACAGGTCGAACAGGATTTTAAGGGCAGTGGCAAGTAACCAGTTGGATTGCCGATTTTCGATTGACGATGGACGATTGAGCAGAATGGAAAATCGACAATCGTCAATCGGCCATCGGCAATTCCTTGTCACTTGTCACTGTTCTTCAAGGCCAGTACAGGGCAAAACCCCTAAGCGGAGAAACTCTGATTATGACGGAAAATGTAGGCCCCACGCCGTGGGGCTTGATTGTTGGTTCGTCGAGCGGCTTCGGCGCCGCCGTCAGCCTGGAATTGGCGCGCTCCGGGCTGAACATATTCGGCGTGCACTTTGATCGCCGCCAGAATATGCCTCAGGTTGAACAGGTCATCGCCGGCATTCGTGAAACCGGCCGCGACGTCCTCTTCTTCAATATTAATGCTGCCGACCCCGGAAAACGTACCGAGGCTTTGAACCAGATGCAGGAGTACTGGAAAAAAACCGGGGGCGAGCACTTCGTCAAGGTTCTTCTGCATTCCGTGGCGTTCGGTTCGCTGAAACCTTATCTGGGCGAATCCCCCGACGAGGAACTAACGCAACAGCAGATGGACATGACCGTGGACGTCATGGGGAACAACCTGGTCTATTGGGTGCAAGATCTTTTCCGCAGAAAAATGCTCGGCCAGGGAAGCCGTATCTATTGCATGACGAGCGCCGGCGGGCACAGTGTGATCCCCAATTATGGCGCGGTTTCGGCCGCCAAGGCGGTCATGGAATCACACATTCGCCAGCTTGCTTACGAACTCATGCCCTATGGCATTACCGCCAACGCCATTCAGGCCGGGATCACGGTTACGCCCGGTTCCAGCAAGATTCCCGGAATCGAAAAACTGGCTGAATTCGCGCGGCTACGCAATCCCGGCGGGCGCCTGACCACTCCCCAGGATGTTGCCCAGGCGATCGCCGCCCTGATGAGCGACAAGACCCACTGGATGACGGGAAATGTCATCCGCGTGGATGGTGGCGAAGATATCGTGACGTAGAAGGCAGAATCCAGGATGACCGAAACTCGAAAATCGAAATTCGCCCGTTAGGCATCGAATTTCGAGTTTCGATTTTCGAGTTTCGATTCTGACTCCTGACTTCTGGCTCCTATTTTCTTGTGAGCCGGTTTTTCCAGTCCTCGGGCAATGCCGCGAGACTGAGGATTTTCCTGATTTGATCCCGGGTCGCGCGCTTGACTCGGTAAAGCTCCACGAATTCGGCAATGGTCACTTTCACGGATTCGCCAGAAGGCAGCGGATAAATGGCATCTCCCGCCTGGATGACGCCTTCCTGAAGCACGCGAAGATAGAAGCCGGTGCGCCCACTTTCCAAAAATGTCTTGGTAATACTCGGTGTCTCCAGTGCCAGCGCCAGCTTGAAGCAGGGGAGTCGCGGCTGGGTCACTACGAAGCGGGCCGTTCCGATGGCGAATTCATCACCGATGGCGACTTCGTTTTCGCCTAAGCCTTCCACCGTCAAATTCTCACCGAACGAGCCTGGCCCCAGATCATCGCGTTGCAACGCTTTCTTCCAGTGCAGGATGTTATCCCAGGAATAGAGATAAACGGCCTTGTCCGGCCCGCCGTGGACGGAGAGGTCAGCCTGGCCGTCACCGGCAAGGTTCAGCTTCCTAACCGCAATCGGCCCGGAGACAGGGATTTTGAATATTCCCGTTTCCACCTGTTTCCCGCGCACGCTGACAACGCGAGGCAAGGCGACGTTGATCGATAGGATCTTCATAATTTGGTCTACAGTTCTCTCGAACCGTTCTTACTGACAACTGACCACTGACCACTGATAGCTCCTCATGATAATCGAATTTTGACGAACCCGCGCGATTCCTATAAAATCAGGGGTTGGGCTACTCCCTCTCCAGGGTGAGGGCTGAGTCGAGAGACTGAGATGCCAATCAAACGAGTGGTGCTCGCGAAACCGCGAGGATTCTGCGCCGGCGTCGACCGTGCCATCGATGTTGTAAACATGGCGCTTCAGCTCTATGGCTCCCCGGTGTATGTTCGCAAGGAAATCGTCCACAACAAGTACGTCATCCGGGCCCTTGCGGCCAAGGGTGCGGTTTTTATCGACGAACTCGACGAGGTCCCGGATGGCGCGGTGGCAATTTTCAGCGCCCACGGGGTCTCACCGGCAGTCCGAGCCATGGCCTCCGCGAAGAACCTGAAGGTTATTGACGCCACTTGTCCGTTGGTGACCAAGGTTCATATGGAAGCGCTTCGTTACGCCCACGAGAACCGCTCCATCATTCTTGTTGGCCACGCCGGCCACGACGAAGTGATCGGCACGATGGGGGAAGTCCCGGGGCAGATTCAATTGGTCGGCAGCATTGAGCAGGCGGAAAAAGTTCAGGTCCCGGACCCTGGCCGTGTGGCGGTGAACACCCAAACCACCTTGGGCGTTGATGACGCCAACGTCATCATTGAGGTTCTTCGCCGCCGATTCCCGAACTTGATTACCCCCACGAGTGACGATATCTGTTACGCCACCCAAAACCGGCAGACGGCGGTCAAGCTCCTGGCGGAGGATGCCGACCTCGTTCTGGTTCTGGGTTCGGATAACAGTTCTAATTCCCGCCGCCTGCGCGAAGTTGCCGAGGGCGCTGGGGCGAAGGCCTTCCTCATCGATGATGCCACGGAGATTGAGCCTGCTTGGTTAGAGGGCGTCGAATGCGTGGCCATCACGGCGGGCGCGTCCGCGCCGGAGTATCTTGTTCAACAAGTCGTGGCCTATTTCCGGTCTCTGGGGGTCGAGAAGGTGGAAGAAGTCATGGCCATCGACGAGAAGGTGACCTTCCTCCTTCCCCCGGAACTCTCCCGCGAGATGAGCGCAAGCGGCTTGACCCAGCTTAGCTGAAATCCCGGGTAATCACCCAGGAGTTCAACATGAAAAGGGACATTTCCCTTGCGCTCTTATTTGTTGGAGCCATCCTTGTTGCTTCTCCGCTAGCCCTTCCGTCCGACAACATTCAAAAGCAGTGCATGCACGCCGCTGAACTTATTTCGCAAGGGGATCTCCAAGGGGCCCAAAGCGAGCTCGATGCGCTTCTCCGGAAGAACCCCGAGCACGAAAACGCTAGGGACATCATTGGGGTGACTCTCACGAAGCTCAGCGAGCAATTCGAAAAGCAGGGTGACCGAACCCGCGCCGTGGCCGTACTTCGCGAGGCACTGCGCTTGGACCCCGACGAGGCTTATTGGCACATTAAAAAATGGTCAATAAATTGTCTTGACACCGGCAAGCCGATAGGCTAAAGTCTATGGGTGGAGATCGATGCCGGGCCTACCCTGTCGTCGGCCGGCAGGGCACCACGCCCGCAGAACTGTGGGCTCGACCCGGTGCCTCGTGGCCCTGCCCGAGAAGGAAGAAGAGATTGATGATGCCACAGCTCCTAGCCTCTGCGATCACGAATTGCATGGCGACTGCATGTCCATCAGGCGACAATCTGTCCGAAGCTGAGAACATCCTGAAAACAAAGGGCCGGGTGAGGGCTTTTTCTAAAAACGAAGCTGAGAACATACTGAAAACAAGCCAGTTCCAATAAACCGTAGAAACCCCAAAAGAGCATGACAAAATGACTGCCAGAAGATACCCCCCAGGGCAAGTGGCAGGAGGCGGAAAAGGCCTGATATGGTAAGTTGTCTGGGCTAGACAAATGCTTTCGCCGGCATGGGGCGGGTGTGAAAAGGACACCTTCTCTGAACCTGACGACCTGGAATGGTCGGCGAGGTTCGCCAGCGGTCATTTGATTTTGACCATCACAACCCCGTGCTTTGGAACATTGGCGGTAAAGCTCCCCTTAAACGTGCCCAGGTCTTTGGCCGCCCAGAGGTCGCGCACGGTGGCGGTCTTTTTCACGCCGACATCTTTGAAGTTCACGGTGACGGGATTGGCTCCTTCCCCGCGGTTGAAGAGGCCGACGGCCTTGCTCCCATCGGCGAGGGGTTTTACCCAAACTTCCAGCGGGCCTTCTTCTGACACCCGATGGCCCTGAATGCCGGCGGCGTCCTGGTCCACCGCAATCACTTCGGGATTGGTCATGATGGCGAGCGTCGCCGGAGAAACGGCCGCCATGTCAGCGCTCGCCAGCAGCGGAGCAGCCAACAAGCACCACAAGCTCATTTGGGTGCGATTCTCGTTCTCATTGATCTTCTTCAGGCCGACCAGCAGCATGTCCGGGTCGTTCCAGTGACCGGGCCCGGCGAAGCGTTGCAGGCCGTCCTGCTGGAAGCCGACAAGCGAGACACGGTCGTAGTTGTAATCAAGGTCGCCGGCGGTGCGCCACATATTCCCGCCCACGGAGGGCGCCCAAGTCCATACCTTCTGGTGCCCGTACTGGCAGAGGCTGTAGAGGATCGGCCGCCCCGTACGTTTTAGTGCATCGCCCATTTTCTTGTAGGCGGCCTGCATTTCCTCCGGCTTGTAAACCTGGCCGGCGCTGCACCAGTCGTATTTCAAGAAGTCGACTCCCCACGCGGCGTAGGTCTGCGCATCCAGTTCTTCATGCCCGAAGCTGCCTTCGCGGCGGCCGCACGTCAGCGGCCCTGGTGACGAATACAATCCGAACTTCAGGCCTTTGCTGTGGATGTAGTCGGCAAGCGCCTTCATATCGGGAAAGTCCTTACTCCCGTGGATCACGCCCTGGGCGTCCCGCTGTCCCTGCCAGCCGTCATCAATGTTGACATACTCATAGCCGAGCGCCTTCATGCCATTCTGGACCATCGCGTCGGCTTGGGCTCGGACCATGGCGTCCGTCACCTGCATATAGTTGGCGTACCAACTGTTCCAGCCCATGGGTGGCTTTTGAGCAAGGCCGTTATCCTGCGCGTGTAAAATTGCACTGGAAGAAAAAAGCATGATGAATACGAGGCAATGCCCCAAGATCCGGCAACGTGAACTCTGCTTCATGGTAGAACTCCTTTTCGAGGACTCGCTTTAATGCGTGCGCTGATGGCCCTGTCTACCCGATAAGGTGGGGCTCTTTCCCAGGGCGTCGCGAGTCATCTTACTCCCCCGCAGGGAGGGTCAGCAACCGTTCGATGAACGATTCAAATCCCAAGTTCCAAAATGCGCCGGTAAGGCGTACACTAGCGCCTTTCCGGGGCCACGAAATGGCAAGCCCGGAATCACCAAGAGTAAGTTGAAGAACCATTAAAGAGGAGATTCGATGAAAACCTGGAACTGTCTCATCCTTCTTATCGCTGCGTTCATCATCAGCGGCGTTCTTCTGTTGGGTCCGGCGCAGAGCGCGCAACACGAGTCCGGAATGGGTTATGAGGACACGCCCATGCTACCCGGAGGCAAGTGGCACGTTCACGATGCCAAGCGTCCGCAACCGGTAAAGGTCGCGGCGGGGACCTACAGCACGCAAGAGCGCGCGGGGCTTCCGCCTTCCGATGCGGAAGTTCTCTTCAACGGCAAGGATCTTTCCAAGTGGAGAAGTGCGAAAGGCGATCCCGCCGCCTGGACGGTGCGTGACGGCTACATGGAAGTGGCGCCCAAAACCGGCGACATCTATACACGTGAGGAATTCGGCGACATTCAGCTTCACGTCGAGTGGAGGACCCCTGCCCCCCTCAAGCCGGGAAACGTGTGGCAAGGTAACAGCGGAGTCTTCCTTTTTGGCGTTTTCGAGCTTCAGGTCTTCGAAAGCAGCCGCAACCTGATTTACGCTGACGGCGAGGCAGGGGGGATGTACGGCCAATACCCGCCGCTCGTGAACCCTTGCCGCGACCCCGGCCAGTGGCAGGTGTATGACATCATCTTCAACCCCGCGCGGTTTAAGGAAGGAAAACTTGAAACCCCGGCGTACATCACGGTTTTTCAGAACGGCGTGGTGATTCACAACCACACCGCCCTCATGGGCGAAACCGGACACCGCATTTTTCCGCACTACACCGACCGCGGCCCGACAGGTCCCGTCCGGCTCCAGGATCACGGCGACTTGGTGCGCTATCGGAATATCTGGGTCCGGCAGTTGAAGGATTATGACCAACCGTGAGGGATCGGGACTCGGGATTCGGGACACGGGACTCGGAACCTGGGACTCGGGGGTTAGGGTCTGATTTGGGGTCCGGCGCCTGGGGGGACCGGACCATCGGACGCCATACGTGGCGGCACAAATTGTAGCGGCGCTCTCTGAGCGCCGTTCGGCGGTCGCAGACCGCCGCTACAGCCGAATGCGCAAACACCTGTGTCGCACTGTACGGAAATCGGAGCTTCGCTCGAATCCCTGGTCCCGAGCCCCGTGGCCCGCGTCCCGAATCCCGCGTTGCAAATCGAGGCTGCGCAAGTCAGTACAAATTGGAATACAATAAGCGCCCCGCGCGATTCTCGGGATGCAGCCGCCCGATGAGGCGGAAGATGTCCGGGAAGAGCCGGGAGTGCAACTTAGTTGTAGGGCCGAACGGCGTTCGGCCCTCGGGCGAGCGCCGCTCGCCCCTACATTAGAAACGAGGAGGGCATAGTGGCCAACATGGATCGCAGGGACTTTCTTAAGACCGGAAGCATAGCAACCGTAGGAACGTATTTTGCCGGGTCGACGAAGATGCATTTGATGGCGGCGCCGGAGGCAGAGCCGGCAAAGCCCATCGCCGCCAACGACCATATTCAAATCGCCCTGATTGGGGCTGGCGGGCAAGGCCAGGGTGACACGAAGCAGGCCGCGATGGTTCCGGGCGTCAAGGTGGTGGCGGCGGCAGACTGTTACAACGGGTGTCTGGAACACGCCAAGGAATTGTGGGGGAAGGATATCTTAGCTACGCGCGACTACAACGAGATCCTCGCGCGCAAGGACATTGACGCGGTCATCATCGGCACTCCCGATCATTGGCACATGCAGGCGTCGGTGGATGCCATGAACGCGGGCAAAGACGTTTATTGCGAAAAGCCCATGATCCATCTCTACTCCGATGGGCCAAAAATCATTGATACCTGGCGCAAGACAAATCGGATTATGCAAGTGGGCAGCCAGCGGGTGAGTTCGATCATTTACATGAAGGCGAAAGAACTGCTCGCCTCGGGAGCCATCGGCAAGCTCAACATGGTCACGGTCTGGTACGACCGTAATTCGGCGATGGGCGCGTGGCAATATACGGTGCCCTATGATGCCTCGCCTGAAACCTGCGATTGGCCGCGTTGGCTCGGCACCGCTCCGAAGATTCCCTTCAACGGCGAACACTTCTTCCAGTGGCGCAAGTGGAAGGCTTACGGAAGCGGTGTGGCGGGCGATTTGTTCGTCCACTTGTTCAGCGGCGTACACCTCATCACCAATACCCATGGTCCTACGCGCGCCATGTCGACGGGCGGGCTGCGCTTTTGGAATGACGGTCGCGATGTGCCCGATGTGATGATGTCACTTTATGATTACGCGCAGGGCTTCAACCTCAGTGTGCGCACCAATTTCGTCGACGGCGGCTCGGAAAGTGAAGGGTTCGTCTTTACCGGCTCGGAAGGCTCCATGATTATCGCGGGCGACGGAGTCAGCGTCTCTCGTGTGCCGCGAGAGAAGGAACCCGGCGTGCGCGTCGGCCTGTATTCAGCGCCTATTCAGAAGCGCATGTTGGAAATCTACCACGAGAAATATCCGATCACGCATCCGACCGGGGCAGCCCTGCTGGGTGAAGAAAAATACGTTGCCCCCCAAGGTTACAGTGACCACTACGACCACGTAAAGAACTGGATCGACGCCATTCGCAGCCGCGAACCCATCGTGGAAGACCCCGTCTTCGGCTTCCGCGCCGCCGGCACCGCCCTGCTCAGCAACGTCAGCTACGAAAGCGGCAAGGCAGCCCACTGGGATCCGGATGAAATGAAGCTGTTATGAGGCGTTGAGCAGCGCACGGTTTTAGAGAGGCCTTTCGGCGGTTTGATTGTGGATAAACCACGAATCCCCGCTAATGAGTGGTCATAGGGAGAACTGGCTAAGGGACGGCACGGGGGCAAAATGTCCTGGCAGAGGCAGCTTGGCGACATTGTGTCTGCCTCTGGACATAAGGGGTATTCTAACCTCCTGCCGCCGGGAGGCCTTTCAACGAACGACGGTCTCGGTCAAAGTGCTGCTGATCAGCGCGCCCGCTACCGGCCGATGCCGGGCATATCGCTTCCGCGACCCTCGTTCAGTTCGGCGCAAATTCCATCCAACACCGCCGACTGGGTCGCGACATATTCTTTGGCAGTTGCCTGGAGATTAGCGATATTATCCGGCGTCACATCATCCATCTCGTTTTCGGCCGCTTGCAAATGGGAAACCTGAAGGCGATGGTACGTGCATCCCGGCATCTGACTCAGTTGATAGTCAACGGCCTCGGAAACGCTATCCATGAAAACCGGCACAAGCTGTTTGGCCCAGCCCAGCAATCCCCATTCTTTGGCCGCGGCATAGGCGATGCTATCTTGCCGGTCGCCGGTGCCCACTGAAACCACCACGAACTGCGCGAATTCCGGATAAAGCGCTCGCGCTTCCGCATAGGCGGCCATGGAGGGGTTGTTCACGAACACCCCACCGTCCACCAGCGCGTAGTCTTCCGCGCCCTTGGTGAGGTGAAGCGGGGGAAAGTACGTTGGCGCCGCCGAGGTGGCTCTGGCGATGGACGTCACGGGCCAATTGTAATTTGGCTTGGCGGTGATTTGGTGGCTCTTAAAGAAGAAGGGAAGCTGCCCTTGCAGATCGTAGCTGGAGATCAATAGCGGAGTGAGCGCCGTCTTGAACTCGGTGTCCTGGAAGAATTCCGCGAGGACTTTCTCCAGACCGTCGGGTGAATACTTCGGAAATAAGAGCTCTTTCTCAGGCGTGAGGAAGTTCTTCGTAAAAATCGCCGGGCCATTCTGGACGTAGAGGTTCAGCAGTTCGTCCGGCGTATACGGCTGGCCGTTGTGACCGCGCGTCCCGATCCCCAGCGCGATGATGCCACCCGTCGACGTTCCCGCGATGATGTCAAAAACCTCATACAAATTCCTGGCCAGCCGTTTTTGCAGTTCGGCAAGGATGATCGCCGGAATAATCCCTCGAATCCCGCCACCATCAATAGAAAGAACCTTGATGCTCGCCACTTGGGTAACCTCCTCGGTGTAATTTCTCTCAGCGAAATGTTAGCAGATTAATACCTGCGCCCGCCCGGCGCAGGGGAGGGAAAAGGCCCAGGGTGAAAAAAACGCTGACCGTGATACCTGCTACCTGCTCGCGATTCACTTGAAGGCCTGCGTGCCAGGCTGTAGCCACGAAAACACAAAATCGGCTATGGAAGGAAATAATGTTGTCAGCAGGCCCAACAGTGGGCCGATGCCAAAGGTCAACAACTGCATCCAAAAATCCCCACCCAGCTCTCCGGGGGTTGTGTTCGTAATGTGGCTCAGGGTCGCATCGCGAGACATTTGAGAGTACATGAGTACCGTCACTCCGCCCACAACTACGAAGACTGTGAGGAAAATTCCCCCCAACACGTTAAGAGGGTCAAAAGGGTAACTCGATACGGCAAGAGTGGTGCACACAAATAGCCATACGATTCCCAGGACAATCGTGCGGATCCGGCCAAAGACATTCTGGATGAATGCCAGGTAGGGCAAAACAAAGAACTCCTCCGCGGCCCGGACATGTGGCGGGAACTTTTCGCTCGGAACGGCGAGTCCGGTTCCTCTGCCTTCGTCCCCTTTCCGCTCGCAGCCTGACCGCCCGAAGATAAGCGAATCGGTTTCGGTCTGCCATGCCGGCAGCACGATGTTCGTCATCACCAATCCTGCGCTGGATGCCAGCTCGTCTTGGAATTCGCGCAAATGACTTAAATCATCTACCGGCTTTCCCCCGGGGAGAGTCACGTACCATTCAACGAAGGCGTCAAGCTTCGCCTGCACGTTCTCAATCTTCCTTAGCACTTCACCTTTTTTTTCGGACAAAAGCTCACCTTTCGGCAGCCACGCCTTAACGGTATTTTCCAAATGCCTGACGCTCTCTAACTGAAGCGAAATCACCCGATACCGCTCCGTGAGCACGTTCCCGCTCAGCTTCCAGATTGACCCCCAGTCGAGCCCCTTTAGGGCGCGCACTGTGCGCCGCAGGGGCAGCCTGTCGAGATAAATCAGCAAGTTGCGCAGTTCGCTCCACACCCGCCACAGTTGAATGGTATCTGCCAGTATCACACCTATACAGAGGCATATCCAGAAGAACATAAACCCGCCAAATTTACGCTCTCCCAAAGTCCGCAGCCAGAACCCTTGTAATGCCAGCGCACAGGCACCTATGGTGATCATGAGGAGAACGGAGAGTCGCAGTAAATATTGCTTTGTTGAGGGTATGGTGGAAGCGAATGGAACCGCCTCGTCCTCCACGTGTTCGCCAGCACCCTCACGGCTGAACATCGGCATCGCTGGGGTAATACCATCCTTCAGCTTCGGTAGGTTTTCCAATTTTGGCAACAACGGGCGGTCTTTGCCGAAATGGGCCAGGCCTCGCAGAGTGAACCAGAACCAAAGGTACATGCCGAGGATCAGAAGTAGCTGCGGGAGCAATGGCGAAACGCCACTCAACAGATTGACACCCCGCCAATAAGCAGGGATGCGATTCGCTGGCGTCAAGAAACCAACCATAATGATGTGAACCAGCGCGAATACGACGAAACAAATGATGGCTGACCCTATGGCAAGGCGTTGCCATTGCTTGGTCGACGTTGCCTCTGGGGCTCCCGCGTCCATGACTGGCAGTTCATAGTTCTTCTTACATCCAAACAACAAAACCCCAAATATTGCCAGAATCCATAGAGCCAAAAGGATTCCGGTCCAGCCCGAAAGGAACGGATGCGCGCCTACACACCACGAGAAGAAACCCGAAGCCCCTGCGATTGTTACCGCAAGCATGGCAAAGAGCAAACAACCCAAAGCGATGAGGGCCGGGTGCTGCCATCGGGGTACCGGGGCGAAATAAGCCCGCGAGGGTGATTCTATTATGGAGCCATGCCAGCAAAGGTCCGAATGAACGACGCCCCAGAAAAAACAAGCGATGAGAAAAATCCACATCGCAGTGGGAATGCGCAAGGGCATTGCGTCGCCATAGTCAAGGACTGGGAGAACGGTCCCAGAGGGTGAAGGCAGTGAAATCTCGCGTTCACGATCGTTCAGCGAATCGAAGTTAATTCGGTTGAATGGCCAGAATTTGAAGTGGTGGACAAAAGAAGCCCATTTTGCCTTGTTTCCCTTCCGAGTGTTGGAATTTAGCGCAGCCACAGGCCAGAATTGCCGGTGACTGATAACAGCTATCCACGTGGCTGGCCGCTTGTCGTCGACTGAATTACCCTGCGGGGTAACTGCCCAGGCGGGCGGTGCATAATCATGAATCGGGACCTCGTCAAACTTCGGAGGACCGGGATCACGAAATAACTCGCGCGCCGCGATGTATATGCCTTCCGATAAGTCCTCGCTGAAGGTTCGGTAGATCCCGCTCCGCTTGTTGAGTAGAGATGAAGTCCAATCCTGCTGCCACGTCAACAGCGGGTAAGTGGACAGCAACATGACACCACGCAGCAACTTTCCTTCCGAATGACGGCTAAACAACAGATCAGCGCCATCGATCACGACTCGGCCTTCAGGATATGAGCGACGCAAGAACTCGCTGAGGAATATCTGGTCTAAGGAGCTGGTGCCTCGCAGGATGATGAATTGGGTCTGATTCTCCTTTAAGAGGCTGGTAATCTGTAGCAATACTGACTCCTGTCCTAATGGCGTCAACTGCTCGCCATAGCTGCGTACCGTGTCGTGCTCGCCGCTTTTCGGTTCGCTTATATCTCCGCGCAAAGTTGTGGAGGGGGTGTTAGCACTCGACGCGGCCTTTTCCGAGCTGAAGATGGACTGTTGCTCATACGCGGAACGCAAAGTTGCGATGTCCCGGGGATAATATAAGTAAAATGCGCCGCCGCTACTCGGGTCGTAGCACTCGTTATCAATGGTCGCTCCGCCGAACGCAGTCTCATCTTCGGAAAGTATACCAACCCGAGCCAACTCGTATCCTTGGCTCCTAAGATACTGGCAGAAGCGATCTACCATGAGGGAGTCATTCTCCAGGGCAGTCTGGAAAGGTAAGACTCTATTGGGTGTTGGCAAGTTGCTGCGCCACTTGTTGAACCATTCATAGCTAGATCGTGAAGATACGGTGCCACTGAATACCTGAGTGGGTAAGGCCCCTATGTAAGGTTTGCTCATCCGGGGGATTAGGTGAGGTTCCAGAACGCGTTGAAGTGAAGGGAGTGAACCGGAAAATGTCGGACCTAAGACGCGCAAAGTTCTTTGTCCTGAAGCAAACCCTCCAAATTGATCGATCCACGACAGCGCATTTTCGAATTCATCGTCGCTGATGCCGCCTGTTGGTTTTTCCGCAACTAGAAAGATAACTAGCCCGCGCTGGTAGGGTGGGGGGTCATCTTTACTGGTTAGGGTACCCCGGAACACCATCACGCCAGGCTGGGCTTGTTGAATTTTCCTACGTGCCTCCGCTGTTAGTTGGTCCCCGAGTAAAATATAATCACGGGTAGCCGCCTCCCAGGGGAACCACGAATCATCATAGATGAAGTGGTCGTCCTGCACAGCCTGCTGAATAGTCTCGACGATTCGATCGAACATTAGCGGCAAATGCGTCGAGACAGGATTCGGGACCATAGCAATGGCAAACTCAACGTCTGGCCAAGCTTTTGGAGAATTGAGGCTGGCCGCACTCTTTGGGGATTTGTAGCAAGAATCCGGCAACTTCCAGGGCTTAATGAACCCGGAGTCATTCACCAAACGCCGCAGCCGATCCGCGATCTCCATGCAAGGAGAATAAGGAGAGGTTTCTTCCTTCTGGGTAGATTCCGTCTTGCCGGATGTGGCAGGGGGCTTCCCTGACTCTGCGGTGGGAGGGCCTTCGGGACCTCTGTTGGAGAGATTTGAGAATCCGAAGATGGCGAGAACCACCATTAGCCCTGCGACCAGACCGGAGTTGCGTTTCATTGACACACCTCAAGTTGGTTTCTATTGCCGAGGACCGGGAGAGAGCGCCAATTCAGCGGCAATCCCCCAGGGGGAGCACATCGCTTCCTGCCGATCCCGACCATGGTTTCCAGCAACGACCTCCGCACAGCGTTCCGGCAAAGGTATCCATAAACCCAATGTACTGCTCCGTGCCCCATGGAATCTTAACGGTCTCGATTAAGCGTAGCGTGACGCCAGGTGTCCTCTGTCCCGGACCCGTTGTGTCGAGGTCCGGGCGTGCTAACGATTTGGATCGATCCACTTGTAGGTCAAGCGAAAAAGCCCACATTCAGAAAAGTGTTGACCGCGGCTTCCTGCTCCTTCCCTACTGATTGGGCTGCACGTTTGATACGCCTTTGCCGGCCAGATGGTGGTACCCACGGTCAATTCGCAATTGGAATTGACCGTGCGTTGGTAAATCCAGAGAAAACGCCTACGGTCAGAAAAGCGATGGCCGTAGCTCGCTATCCTGTTAAGCAACTGTAATCGTAAACGCCTGCGATTTTGTACTCGAGGCGGCATCGGTCACCTGAACAGTGAAGGCCAAGGTGCCCGCGGCGGAGGGCGTACCGCTGATCTGTCCACTCGGATCGAGATTCAATCCTGCAGGCAACTGACCGCTGACACTGCCCCACTTGTAGGGCGGAGTTCCGCCGGAGGCGGCGAGCGTTTGAGCGTAGTTCTCACCGACCTTGCCGGCGGGAAGGGTGGATGGTGTTGTTATAGTTAAACTTGCTCCCGAACCGGGGCCTGCACCGGCCGCGCCGGGAGGGGGAGAGGTCGTGGTCGATGCCGGCTTCACCTGGGCACCAGTCTTCTCCTCGAGCTGGGTCAAGATTCCGTCGAACGCCCTTTCAGAAAATCCCATCAAGAACGCGATGCCAAGGGTAAAAGCGCTCCACGGGTTGCACCAGTCAACTTGGTTGAACGCCGTACCCAGGACGCCCAGTTTCACCCCGATGATCACTAAAAGAACTCCCGACCACCCCATCAAAGCGCCCACGACCGGGCTCAGGAACAAAGTGGTCCAGGACGCTCCGTAGTCGGTGGGGACGTCGGCTCGTTGCAGGCTGCGGCTCAACCTGCTCAACAGCCCACCCACCCCCCCGACCAACAGGAGCACCCCGTGTTGAAGGGCGGCGGTCAGGGATAAGATAAAGAGTAAGCCACAACCGATGAGCCAGACAGTCTTGTTCTGCCAACTCATGAAGGCCGTGTAGTCGCGGTCCGAGTTATCGTATATAACCGAAAGCGCCTCACCCAGCAGAGCCCTATACCTCGTGAGCGCAACTGGCTGCGAACCGGCAGGAGGATTAAGGACACTGTGGATTCGGTCGGCAAGTGCGTTGGCTATCGGGGTGCTGAGCTTGCGCAGCTCGGGCTCGGCCCTCTCCATTCGGGCCGTGACCCGTTCCTGAGAGAGAAGATCGACCATCATTTCTTCCGCCTCGTGGATGCAAGCCCAGGCGGACATCTCCTCGCCCCGGGTCCAGAACATATAATCTGCCCATCGGTCCAACAATCCCCTGCCTTCCTTAAACGGTTTCTGCGCTTCTTCCAACAAGCTCATGACTTGCTTCAAAGCCGACGGTGGATCCCCAGACGGCGGCCTGAGATTTTCGGCCTCGGCTCTCACCGCAGCGATTTGGGAGAGCATCAACTTCTTGTTCGGAAGCGCAACCATGTTCCAGCGAACCACCATGATGCCGATCAGAAAAAACGCCACTACAATTAACGCCGGCAGGAATCCAATGAGCCCGTCGGTACTGAAAAATTCTTCCCCCGAGTTGCAGCGGTCGCTGCACGTGCCTTGAAGGGCAACGGTCTGGTTACTTGTCGCCCCGGAACTCGTGCCGGTAATGGTAACCGTTGCCTGCAAATCGTATAGGTGTCGCGGCACAAAAGTGACGGAGAGGACACAATTCCTCACGCCGTCGACCGTACAAGCGGACGGGTCCAGACGGAAGTCTTCACCGCTAATTGTGCTGTGAATATCTACTGCGGATCCCTCTGCGCTCTTTATTACAACGGTCTGAACAGCCGAGGTCGATCCCGAGGGTACGCCGCCAAACTTCAGGAGGCTGTGATCGATAGTAAACAATTGCCGGAGGGCGCTTGCTGGAGGGGTGGGCGGTTGGCCACCCTGACCCATCGCCAAGCCAACTCCCGCAAAGGCCAATGCGAAAACAAGAGTGAAACGCTGCACACATGTGAATCTCATGGCAGCTCCTCCCTTCGTCCTATCAGTAAACTTGCCTGCCGCTCTCGTGCGACCGGTTTGATCGTCCGGGCCGAGAGTAGCCTCTTGATCTCGATGAAGAGTTTTCCGCTGACCGGGGTCCTCTGTCATTGCGCGTAATTTACGCGACCTGTCGGCTAAGTCCAGGTGCGAGCGACCGCTACGCGAAGAGCGGGTAGCGAGGTACGCGTCTTCCGCGTTCCTCCGCGGTTTTTCGTTGTTTCGCATCAATAAGCATGTGGCCCCTGGTGATGATTTAGAACCGCGGAGTAGTGCTGAGATGCGCACAACTCCGCGCTACCCGCTTTATCGTCCTGGCCTGTCCTCTGTCCCCAACAGGGGGGCACACGACACTCCCACCCAAACTCCCTGATTCGATCGACGGGGCCAAATAAGCGGAGCAGACCGAAGCCGCGCCGATGAGCTGAAGCAGTGGTTCAGACCTTAGCGGCTAACTGCGCTCCTACCTGGACTGCAGTCGTGATGGCCGTTATCACTCCCGCAATATCGCCTATTCCCGTAACTGCGACCTTAAGCGCGGCCTGTTGCGCGCTCATCTGAGCGACTAGATCTTGCACTGCCGGGTCGTCGTCATGAAACATTTGATTTATGCAGTTGAAGTAGTTGCGACGGGAGGCGACGTACTGGGTCATCAAGTTACTCATATCGTCCGTGCCTGGCCTGCAAGCTGCTTCCAGATTGCTGAGGTTATTGGTGAGGAGAATGTATTGATCCTCTAGGCTTTGCAATGCATCTGTCATTAGTTTACTGTCCTCCTTGTCATTTCTTAGTGGGTTGAGATGAGGTGCTCGCGGCTGCAGAACCAGTGCTTGTCGGCGAGCCCGAGAGGTATGTGCTGGCGGTGGTGATCCAGTTCTCGACGGTCGTGAGGGTTATCGGAGTGCCACGGGAGGGCATATGGCCTTCCGTCGCCAGTTGATGAATACGAGTACCCATGTCCGTAATCCCCTGTAGCATTGCTACTGAAGCTGAATGGTGGGCATCGTTCAGTGAATTGAGAGTCTCTTGTAATTGAGTCGTAGCGGCCTTTTTTAGAAGTGTGGTGTCGGTTGTTGAAGAAATGTGAGCCTTTAAGCCAAACGGTTGTAGAGCGGGCCCGAGCACCGATGTTTCATCGAGCAGATTTTTGTCGATACAGTACTGTGCAAGTGCTTTTGCCACGTCGTCGTACGAGTTGTTTAACGAGTCGTAAGCTTTCTCCTCCTTGGTGAAGAGCTCCTTCAATGCGCTGACTGTTTTATCCATCGCTGGAGCAGCCTTTCTTTCCTCGTGATTTCTAATCAATGTGACTATCGCACCAGCTGCGTCTCCTATCAATGTAGGCAGAGGTATCGGGGCGCCTTTGAGCTGCGGAAGTGCGTTTAATGTTTGGAGTTCCGTGCCTAACTTGGACGCCGCATTGGATACGTCAGTCGGAGCTGTAGAACCAGTTAAGTTAGAGAACGCAGTTGAGAGACCCTGCAAGGCCTGAGCAACGTTAGCACGTTTCTGCAGTTCCGATGAGAGCGTGCTCATTTGTGTGCGATCCTCTTTTTCGAAAGGGACGTGCAGTAGGTTTTTCTGTAGTTCACTGAGCGCGATATCGGCGGCAGCGATTTTTGATAACGTGCCATAATAGTTGACTAAATCGGCAGACGTTGTCGCCAATTGCTTTGCTGCCGCGTTGGCATCATCAGATGTCTTGCACGAAAACAAAAAGATCGAGCAAAGCAGAAACAGTAAGCATCGACCCACACGGTTTGGTTTCATCACACTCCTCCACTTCTGGGAAATTTACAAAAATATACAAGCAACATGGCATGTCTCAACAACAAACAGAAAGGAAGCGGGATTGTCCGCAACAAGAACTACTTAACCACCTCGACGTTCATGAACGACAACCCGGCGCATTCCCCTTCATGTAACTACTGCGCTCTGCGGTTGATGACTGTCCCGAGAAACCTGCAACTGGACGTCATTCGGATTCCGCCCCAGGCCGCGCTGGAACGCCCCCTTACAGATACGCAAAGTCGGAACTGCAACCATTAGCCAGCTTCCAGGGGTCCGATTCTCTTGAACATTGATGCTCCCGCGCAGGCCAAAGGGCCTGGGCTGGAACAGTAGCTTGTCGTGTAATGAACCCTGGGGTCTTGCCCTCGCGAAATAGGCGCGGGGCTTCGCTATTCGTTACTCAAATTAATTGTGTTGGCGAACTACCTGTACCTGAACATGGCTATTAAACATGCAGCCAATAAGCTTGTCAAGACTTTTTTTCGGTAAGATAGTAGTTTTTTGCTGACGTAACATTTGTAATATAATTTTGACGCTGCGCAGAAAATTACAGGCATCGGTCAAATCATGTTCCTTCCTGGCGAATGGGAACTGCCGCTACGGGTTTGGGTCCAAAGGATTCTCCCAAAGGCTGGAAAAGCGACATTTTGACGCCACGCTCCGGACCCTGTCGCACGCCATTGGACCGCCTGCCCACTCTCGGCTGTCCAAATTGCCGGAGTGCGGAAAAACTAATTTGGACAAGCCTGATTCAGGATGTCAGATTTGAAATGGCAGTAATGGGAAAGAGCTCAGACCGTCTTATCCGGAGAATCGCAGACGGAGGCCAGGGGGCACTCACTGCAAAGAGGATTGCGCGCGGTGCAGATCTTTCTGCCAAACCAAATAACCTGATGACTGAAAGAAACCCAGCGGCTTTGTGGCACCAGCTTCATCAAGTCCTGCTCGACTTTTTCCGGCGTCTCTTGGTTGGACAGTTTCAGGCGGTGGGCGATGCGGAAGACGTGCGTGTCCACCACCACGCCGCTGGCGATGCCGTAGGCCGTGCCCAGGACCACGTTGGCGGTTTTGCGCGCGACGCCGGGTAGGGTGAGCAGTTCTTCCATCGTGCGCGGAACCTCACCGCCATAGTCCTGCACGATCTTGGTGGCGGCGGCGATGATGTTTTTCGCCTTGTTGCGGAAGAAGCCCGTGGAATGAATCTCCCGCTCCAATTCCTCTTGCGGCAAGCCTATGAAATCCTGGGGCGTGGGGTATTTGCGGAAAAGTTCCGGCGTAACTTTGTTTACCCGCTCGTCGGTGCACTGGGCAGAGAGGATGGTGGCGACGAGAAGTTGGAAAGCGTTCTCGTGCCGCAGCGCGCATTCCGCTTGCGGAAAAAGCGCATCGAGCGCGGTGAAGATTTTCTGCATGCGCGCGGGCGAGGTGTAGGATTTTGGATTTTGGATTTTAGATTTTGAAGTCGAGCGTTGCTTGGAAGATTTGGTTTTAGCCGCCATGGGTGCTCATTGTAGCACTCTTGGGAAAAGATTGAACACAGAGGTCACGGAGATGCGGTTTTCAATACAGAGGACACAGAGGTCAGGGGAGGGGGCCTAAAGACGATCTCACCACATAGAGCATAGAGGTCACGGAGATGCGGTCCCAACACAAATTCATCACAGAATGCACGGAGGTCAGGCTGAGGGAGGATAAGTTCCAAAACCCAAACTGGTGCTGGGAGCGCAGCGCTTGCCCTAATGTAGCGAATCCCGCACCCCTTGTGCCGATTCCGAATTCCGGATTCAGAATTCCGGAGTCCCGATTCCCTAACCCCAAACCCCTAATCCCGAATCCCGTGTCCCGTATCCCGTGTCCCGAATCCCGTGTCCCGTACCCCGTGTCCCGTTCTTCACCCTCCCAGCAAGTCCAGCACTTCATCCAGTTCGCGGTGGATGCAGGTGAGCGTGGGGGTGTCGCGAACGGTGTAGCTGGTGGCCTCGCTGTGGCGCAGTTCCATGACGAGATCGACGAAGTGTTCGGGCTTGTCGCTCTCGAAGGCCACCACGAATTCCTGGTCATCCAAGCCGAAGGAGTAGGTGGTGTTCAAGCGCACGGTGGGGTAGCGGTGGCCGATTTCAATGTGCTCGTCCATCATACCTTGCCGCGCGTGTTTGGTGAGACGATACCACGCTTTGCTTTTCACAAAGGGATAGACGAAGAGATAACGGAACTGTCCGGGAATCAGCTTCAGCCGCGTGCCTTCCTGCCCCGCGTGGGTATGCTTGTCCACGTAAACAGAACGCTTGGTCATGGACAAAAACGAATAGGGAGTGGTGAGGTATTTGCCCAAATCGGTTTCCAGCAACTTCGCCATCATTTCCTGGAACTTCAGCAGGTCGAAGCCAATGCGCCAAAGCATGAAGTCGCAATCGCCGCGCACGCCGATCATCGAGTAAGCGATGGTCATCACGTCCTTTTCGTAGCTTTTCACCACGTCGATGAACTGGCTCTTGCCGCGCTTGCGGTCTTCCGCGGGCAGACGCCGCCAGGCGGGGTCGACTTTATAAAATCCGAAATTCACATATTGGCGGCGGTCGTCACCGCTGGCCGCTTCCGGGTGTTTATGTTCACTCAAGACGCGAACTCCTTGTGGTATGTCCGTGCGATGGCGAGCCCTGGCGAAATTCCAATATAACATGAAAAGTCCTATACTTTGCCTGGAGGGCTTTGATGATCATGTCGTCGAGTGAACCCGCGAAGGACCGCTTTCAGGGAGTACTGCCAGCCATCGTCACGCCGTTCGATCAGAACGGAGAATTTGCGTCGGAAGTCTTCGGACGGCTGCTTGCGCATGTCTACGAGGCCGGGTCGCAAGGAGTTTATGTCTGCGGCCAAACCGGTGAAGGCCTCCTGCTGCCCGTGGCCATGCGACAGCACCTTGCCGAGGCGGCCGTCAAAGGCTCGCCGAAGGGTAAGCTCGTGATCATTCATGTGGGCGCGGCTCGTCTGCCGGATGCTATCCAGCTTGCCCGCCATGCGGAGCGCATGGGCGCGTCCGCGGTCAGCAGCCTGCCCCCCGCCGGGAACTACACTTTCGCCGAGCTGCGGCGCTACTACCAAGAACTTGCCGGGGCCTGCGGCCTGCCGTTTCTGATTTACTATTTCCCGGCCCTGTGCCAGGCCATCACCACGCTGGATCAGATTCTGGAATTGTGTGAAATCCCCCATGTGGTGGGTTTGAAGTTCACGGACTACGATTTGTACAAGCTCCAGCAAATCGATCAATCCGGCAAAGTCATTTTCAACGGCAGGGACGAAGTCTTCGCGGCGGGGCTACTGATGGGTGCGGGCGGAGGCATCGGCAGTTTCTACAACCTCATCCCCGAACTCTTCGTGAGGGTTTACGAGCACGCACGGGCAGGGCAATGGGAGGAAGCCCGCCGCGCCCAGGTCCAGATCAACGAGCTGATACGAATTACCTTGCGCTTCCCGGCGCTGGGGGCACTCAAGATCATGCTGAAGTGGCGCGGGTTCGACTGCGGATATTGCCTCGCGCCCCACCAAAAGCTGACGGAGTCCGAGGAGCTTCATTTGCGCGAGCAGTTGCAGAACAGCAGCTTCCGCGGGTTATTACCCGGCGCCCCGTGAGCCCCATGACCAGCGTTGGTGGTTGTCGCCGCCCGGTGGTTTATCTGGCTATGGAACTACCTTGACCGTCGAGTCATCTTCTCGGTCTTTCCTTTGTTGCCCTCCGAACTCAAGCTTTCAGACAAAGAACCCTACAGGAAAAGGTGGATGCTCCGAACTCCCCTGTCAAGCAATTTAAGAATGTTACTTTCGGCTAATCGTCTTGCAACGTAAGAATGTTACCCAACGCAAGTTGTAATTCCTCATCGTAGGGGTGAGGACCCCGTCGTCGTCGAGGCTGTG